>Ga0209083_1000859_pt1 | contig 39507 bp, 30 predicted proteins | sample AM7aDNAmetaG_FD_184132 | JGI IMG/M metagenome (GOLD analysis project Ga0209083, IMG submission 184132) | Freshwater microbial communities from Finland to study Microbial Dark Matter (Phase II) - AM7a DNA metaG (SPAdes) (version 3) | ecosystem: Environmental > Aquatic > Freshwater > Lake ... | reverse complement strand
TGGATGATGTAACTCGTCCCCAGCCGTGCCAGGCCGATGGCCGTAGCCTGGGTTGGATCGCAGGAGACAATGTGATATCGCTCCTCCAGCGGCAGCGCCTGCGGCTCTTCCGTTTCCACGGGGCGTGGCACCAGCGAGAAGATTGCGTCAAAGGCCGGATTCTCGATCCCGTCGGCCGCCAACTCCGTGTAGTCGCGTACCAGGGTCATTTTCCGGTAGCGGAAATTTCCCAGTGTCAGACGGCAGAGATCAAAATCCCAGTGGAAGGGGTTGTCGTCGGCATCCTCCCGGAGCGCATAGAACTGCCGTTCCTTTTCGGAAGTCGGTACGTCATCGCCTGACGGCACCATGTACTGCCGAGGCGCCGGCTTCTCCTGTACGATCTCGCGCAAATGGGTAGGTCTCGGACGAATTCGCGACTTGAAGATCGCCAGCCCGAGTGGGTGGAAATTCGCCGGGTCGTAGCTGTAATCGACATCCAGAAAGCTGCGAACACCACGGCCCGAAAGACGGGCGCTGCGGCGATAGCGATCCAGCCGGCGCTTGGCCAGATCGTGAATAAGATCGATCCGCGGCCGATCCACCTTGGTGGTCGTCACACCCGGTTCGCTGGCCGTCACCTTGGCCGACAACTCCTCGTATAGCTGATCGAGCGTCGTTTCCGACAGATCGATCGTGACCGGCAGGTCAATATCGTAAAGCTGCTTGAACAGGTGGCGAACTACTGGATTGAGCTCTGCCTCGGTGGTCAGGGGCTGCAGAAAGTAGCTGTCCCGCACCCCCTTCTTCTTGACGAGCTTCACCGGCAGCAGCACCAGCGGCGAATCGTATTGTTCCGGAGGCGTGGCCTTGATGTTGGCCCAGCGCAGGAAACATAGCGCCAGACGCAGTTGCTCAAAGCCGAACTCTGCCGCGTCGCGCGCGGCTTCCGCTTTCAGGCGATCAAGCACGCTCGGAAGATAGACTTGTTCAGTGAAGTTGAGATAGTGGTTCAGGGCGACGGGCTCACCAGCGGAGACCATCTTGGCGAACTCGCCGCGCCAGGTAAGGATCTGCTCGGGTCGGATGCTGGCAGCATCAAAAGAGAGGGGGACCGAGGCGTGTGTCAGATTAACGGCCTGCAGCGCTGCCTTGAAATGCAGCAGGCGATTCCGTCGCGAGACCTCGAAGAGCCGTTCCTGCAGCTTGCTCAGGATGACCTGCTTCTTCGCCCCGGCCGAATCACTGCTGGCCAGATCGAAGTGGAAATCGACGGCTTGATCGCGGTAGTGTTCGAGATTGTGGATCAGCGTAGGCAGATCCTGTGGCCGCTGGTGCCGGCTCAATTCCGTCATCCGTACAATGGCCTTGGCCAGCACGGGGTGGAGCTGGGCATTGATGCGGAAAAGGTTTCGCCGGTTGGTGACGAATGTCTGCAGGTCTTCCGGTTGATTCAGATCCAGGCTGCAGGTGAGGCTGGCCAGCAGCATGCCCAGGCTGAACACGTCCGACAGCGGATCGTGATGACCAATCTGGTGTTCCCAGCACACGTATCCCGGCAGGAACACCGGCTTGCTGATTTCCTGGTCACGCACACCAATCTGTAAATTGGCCAGGGCCTCGGGTCCGGCATCAACATCCACCACGCGTTTGTGCGTCGAAAGCACCTCGACGGCTCCCAGCGGCCGGTCGAGGAGGCGGATCTTGGCCGTGTTCTGCAACGGCGTCTTGGCCGATGCATCCGGGAACCATAGTTTCACGCCTTCGACTTGCAGCGCCGCAACACCGTCCAGCGGCGCCACCTTGCCGGCCCCGTGGGTCTGAGCCACCTGCCGGGCCAGAGGAATGAAACTGGCCAGAGCGTCTTCGGTGGAGAAGCCGCCGAGCTCAAAACGCGAAAGCAGAAATTCATGAAAGGTGGCCATGTTTACGTCGCCGCCTCCTGCGCCTTGGCCACGATGGCACTGGCTTCGGCGTCCAACGCCTCGAGCTGTTTCTTTCGGAGGTTGAGTTCCTTGGTCGCCAGCTGACGAAACCTGTCGCCCAGACCCAGTTCGTCGCTCAGGAGCAATGCTGCGGCCAGCGGCGCGTCCTCCAGATCGCGGTCCGCCGTCGCGAAATCCAGGAGCACATAACAGTAATAGTCCCGAAGTTTGTCCGTGACGCCGGCGAGATCCTCCGCTAATTCCTCATCGATGGCCGAGGCTGGCGCAAAGTCGTCAAAGAACAGTCGTGCATGGGCGAGCTGGGCCTCGGTGTGCAGCCAACTCGGCCGCAGAAAACGACCCACGAGACGGCGGGTCATGGCGGCAACCCGCTGTTGGCCGAGGAGATCGAGATCCTCAAGCGACAAAGCCCCTTCGATCACCTGGGCGATTTCGTCGCCCGCCGATTGGGGATTCCCCACCCATAATTGAAGCGCACGAGCCCGTATAAAGGTCTCAGGATGGGTCACGCCCTCCGTTCGCGGATGACCCTTAGCAAAGATTTCATCGGTCTGTCGCAGATAGCTCTCGGCCGCAACATCCGTGGTGCCGGTTTCGATCCGGACCAGCGCTGTGATCGTGGACGCCAGATCCTTGGTCGCCTGATATGCGGCGCGGTCACAAAGAACTTCAGTATAGAGCCCCAGCAGCCGGGCGCTGGCCTGATGTGCCGGCTGGGCCTGCGCATCGTTGCACATGGCCGAGAGCATCTGCGTGGCGACCAGGTATTCGTGCCAGCGGTCTAGCAGGGCAAAATGCATGAGTTCATGGCCGAGAACGCATTTCAGTTCTACGGGAGTGAGGGTCGTGAGTAACGGCCCGACAAAGACGATGTGGGCTTCGCCCGGCATGTACGCCAGTGACGCGTTCAACGCGCCGCCGCCTGACGATTGGTAGAAGGTCACGGGGCAGGAAAGATTGAGTGCGGATGCCACTTCGTCGAACGCTGCGTACAGCGTCGGATTCGCATCACGTTCGATGCGGTAAGTGGCTTTGAGGAGGTCCAGTTTTACAGCCTCGTTATTCTGTGCGCGCAGACGATCAGTGGAAAACCAGTTCCACAGTTCTGCTTCCTGAGCCTGCAGATGAAGCACCAGTTCCGTGTGGTAGCGCAGAGGCTCTAGTGGGAGGATCGAAACTGTGGTCTCATCGTCGTTGTCTCGTGTCATGTTTGCGGTCCTTGCTCTGTTGCTGCTGGGCACGATTGTCGGTCAGGGTTCAGATCCTCAATAGAATAGTAGATAGCGGTGAATTGTGCACGAATGCCTGAGCATACCTACGCCCCGACCTCGCGAGGACGGGTGACGGTTCCGGTCCACCGAGGAATCGGTGGCGTTGCCAGCATCGCTCCAGCGGCGAAATGCCAAGTCAAGCATCATATCGCCAGCGCTGAGGACCGGTGGTTGTGGTTGGAGACGAGAGCCGTTCAAATCGACTACGCTCTCTTCGACCCTGCTAGAGCCATCGTTTAAGTAATGTCGCCGAGACCGCAGACTCTCTGAAACCCCACGGATTCCATAAAAACAGCTCATGGACTATAAGGGTGGGGGTAGCTCTCCCTTATAATAGAGTATATGGGCACCGCTTTTCCCTGGTGCCCTGTGCACTCGCGGAGACACGATCATGCCCACTCAATTGCTCAACGCCGTGGCCCAGTTAGTGTACACCAAGTATGACCCTCGTAACTTCCCCGAAGACGTAACGCGTGAGGTGTTCGAGCACTTGGTGCAAACCCCCGGCCTCATGGCGCAGTACCAAGACTGCCTCCTGCGTGGTATCGGAAGCAACACGTTGCACAAAAATATCGGCCAGCGGGTTAAGGAGCGTCTCGGCGCTGAGAGCTGTGGCTATGGCAAGTGTAATCCCGCCAAAGCCCTCATCACTGGTTACACCAAACTCCGCCCGCACCCCAAGACTACGCTACCTGCCCCCAGCCAGAAAGTCGTCACCCCCGTCGGCGTGAGTCCCCAGCAGAAGACCACCTCCTGCTGCTTCCCCTTCGGTCAGCCGCTCCAGGAACTCCGGCAGGACGACCGAAGTCCCAAGAAGGTCTTTGTACTCGGCGTCTACGCCAGTGCCGTTCACGCCCGCTGGATTGGCCCAGATGGCCGCGACGCAGTGCGGGCGCTGGCGGTGGCCAGTGAGCCGTATATCTTTTGGCGAGGCGAGGGGGCCGATGCCCTCATCAGCCGTATTTCGATCCCTTCTGCAGCAGGCCGTCTGGTTCCGGCCGATCCTCAGTTCAACGGTCCATCCGGCAGCGCGTTAGACGAAAAGTTCCTCCGGCCTCTGGGCCTCACCCGTGATCAGGCCTGGCTGAGCGATCTGGTGCCCCACAGCTGTGCCAACGAAAGTCAGGCCAAAGCGATCCAGCGCGTCTATCTGCCCCTGGCCGCACAGCACGGCCTGCCAATCCCCTCAATTCCCTCAGTGCCCGAAGAACTGGCCGATGCGCCACGCCGGGCAGCGATCCTGGAGGAATTGCGGGAATCGCAGGCGAGTGTTCTCATACTACTGGGCGATCAGCCCATCCGCTGGTTCCTGCGGTTCTTCGACTCACGCTGGTCGAGACTCTCGGATTTCGGCGCCTACGGCCGCTTGCACGCGACGAAGATCGATGGGAAGGACTGGCAGGTGCTGCCCCTGGTCCATCCACGTCAGGCGGGGCGGCTGGGGTTCTCGTCGGCGCACTGGTTTGAGGAACACGAGCGGTGGGCCAAGACCGCGGCGGGCGAGCTGTTGCCATGATGCGGCAAGGGGCGGTCTCAGGACTGGCGGTAGGACGCCGAAAGAGCCCAAGGCGTGGTAGGTGGGACGGCCCGTGCGACGGCTCAAAATCTCACTCCGCCGTGCTGCGCTTGGCACTCACTGACGAGCATAACTGAACCGTGAAGCGTGTAGATACATTAGCCCGTTCAGATCCTCCCACCGCTAGCGGTGTCGGGCTGTCCTTCCCTTTATGGACGTGGAATCGCGTAAGCTTGGCAAGCCATTATTCAGCGGTTGCCACGGGCACTTCCTTCGAATTCTGCCGAATCTACTGCCATCTCACCCACCAGTAAGAAACACTGCGTCATCTACTGAAAGTACTCTCGGCGCACCACTTCCTGCATGCGTTCGACCTCATTATCGGTGAGTTCGGAGAACTGCGAAGCACGCTTGTTCGCCGACAGTTTTCCTCCGTTGTTTACGCACAACCGGATGAACAGGTCGATCGCCTTGTCGGGCATGTCTACAATGGCCTGCAGCCCGCTCTTGCTGGCGTCGTAGTGTTGGAGGAATCTGAGTTCTTCCGCCAGATCCGTTTCAATCGCACGCTGAACGAAGCCAAAGAGCGCTTCGGTCTGCGTTGTCATATCCAAATAGCGGTAGTACCGGCCCGAATCGGTCGTGACCGTCAGGTGACCGTCGTCACTGAGGATGTAATCGAGCAGTGGCAGGAGTTCCCTTGAGAACGCTTCCAGCGCCGCGTCATAAGCGGCTGGATCCTGCAGCATGGTTGCAGAGACCGGGAAGATCACGCCGGTCGGTGTGTACTTGCGCCGTGCCAGGATGTTGTGGATCAGAAATCGATGGATGCGACCATTGCCATCCTCGAAGGGATGCATGTAGACGAAGCCAAACGCCACCGCGGCGGCGTGCACCACCGGATGCACGCGCGCGGCACCCAGACGTGCGTGGGAAGAGTACATACCCTCCATCAAGCTTTCCAAGTCCTCATGCTTGGGGGCCACGTAATGCACACGTTCACGCTGGTAGGCCTGCGATTCGCCCACGTAGTTCTGGATGTGGCGGTAGTCGGCCTCGGCATACCGCGGATCAACAATCCGGTTCTGCAGGTTGATGAGCGGGGCCTTGGCGAAGAAATCGTCTCTCTCCGCCACATGCAATAGGGCCACAAAACGCTCGACACGTGAGGCATCTAAGGCTACCGACTCGATCTCAAAGGAAGACTTCGTCTCCTTCGTGTAGAGATAGCTAAGGGCGCGGCGCAGAACCTCGCGAGGAAAGGCCGACAAAACCTCCTGGCATTTTGCGGGCAGGTCCATCTTCTCGAAGGCACGCAGGGCCTCGGTGCGGCGTACCATGGGGCAGAACCGCACGTCACCCAAGAGGTTATCGTTGATATAGTGGCGGCGCACCTGAACCGGATCGGCAGTGCAGTACTCGCTGGCTTCAAGCAAGTCCACGTAGCTGCCCGTGGCGATGTCCTCCAGCGGGAGCCGCCGGCCCGTCAGGAGTTCATAGAGATACCAGAGGCGACGGGCGTATTTGCCGGTTGGCTTTCGGCGGATGTATGCCAGAAGATCCTCGGGTTCTGCGTGCTCAAACACCGCAGCCAAAGTGGTCAGATTGGTGCCGTCATATTTGAGGGCGAACTCGAGTTCCTCCCCCAAAGAGCCGTCCGTGGCGTAGGACGCAGGGAAGATGTCGAGGGTGGACCCTGCTTCGACACGCGTCTGCCGCATGCCAGCCACCATCGAACGGTGCCAGTTCGGCATAACTTGGAGGCCAAAACGTGCGATCAGGGCCTCGTAGCCGACAGCCTGCGACGCTATATTTTTAGTGGCCATTCAGAAATCATCCGCAAAAACTTCTTTAACGAATCAAAAACACATAAAAATCGCGTCTCTGTGTGATAAATCTTATTACAGAATATCGTGCTAATAGGCAGTTGGCTACAGAAATCGTTGCGAAGCACGTAAAACTACTCGAATATGATCTATCGACGTTAAAAATCTCTTTTGCGTATAACTCGTGTTATTGACCAGACCTAAGCGGCGACCGCCATGAGCAGCTGCTCACAATTCCTAGCAGAGCGAGTAACCCGCTGGCCTTCGCGACGTTGTGTCCGTGAGTTTCCTGTGGGCGTCCTAGCGTGTCTGAAACGACTGGGTGTGCCGGCAATCGATTGGCCGTCGTGCAGAATCGACCGGGCGTGAACCACGACACGGCCAGGGAAGTCGGCGGCGGCGTCGATAGTGTAGAAAACAATGGGGTCAACCGCTCGAAGGGGTGAGGGAAAAGCCCCGCGGACACGAGGACAGAGCCTAGGTCCGGGTGGGTGGGACGGCACGTGCAAAGGCTCGACGCCTTGCTCCGCCATGGTGCGCTTGTTGCTCACTGACGAGCATAACTAAACCGTGAAACGCGTGTCGGCTCGTTAACCTGCTCAAGCCATACCGCCGCTACTTCTTATCTGATAAATGTTTACGATCAAATTATAGGCCATTTTTGTTATGCCAAATGTAGTAAAATTACCACCATTTTTGCGAATCAGTCCGTCGCTTCCGGTGTCTACCGACTCCATTTCGACTCGCGGACTCGCTAGTTTTCTGCGCCAATGGGACGCGCAATCGCAGGCGAACTCTAACGCGTTGCCGGCTTTTTGAACCGCTCCCATGCAGCCTTCGTTTGCGCCACGATCAGGCGCCGCTCGATGGCCGCATAGCGTGCTTTCGCCTTGTGAATCAACGGAGAGGGAAGGGCTTGCCAAAAGCGCAGCGCGACCCGTATCTGGTGGTCCAGTGCCGGGATCGGTAAGCGCTTCTCCACCAACGCGCTCAGGTAATCAAAGGGAATAGCCTGTTTAGAATCCCGTAGCGCCGCGGCCGTCGCCGTGTAGACTGGCAGGGGGCACCGCAGCGGCCGGGATGCTTCCCGTCGTTCCGTAAGCTCTTGCCTGCCGTCCGTGGTATCGACCCGGTAATGCTCCGGCCTCGTGCCTCTGCGACGGAGGCGCGGCTGATCTTGTTGCTCGACGTACGCGTTGAGTAGCTCGATATTGCGCAGGATCCCGCCTGACACCGCACCAGTCTCCGGGTACGACGTGAGCAACTCCGCGAGCAGCCGCCGCATTTCCTGTATGACGGCAAGGGGGTCTGGAGGCCTTCGACGCATTGGGCAATTCCGTTCTCGTTGCGGGTGTCTCGGTCTTCTTTTATTCGACGGACCATCGGCTGGCAACTGGGAACTTCCTACAGGGTCAATGTCACTTATTTTAATTGACATAAGGGGCATTTGCGCTACACTGCGGTTGGCTAGTGGCCCCGCAAGCAACGGCCTCGTGCTTCTTTATGTGTGGATCTCTTCACTGTGGAGTGGCCCGCGTCCGAGAAGAACGCCGCAATTAGTGTGAATGCCTAATTTTTGAAGTTTGAAATGCCGACAAGAGCGATATGACATCCAGTCACACAGCCGCGACTCTCGAGTCCTTTTGTCAGAGAAATAAATATGAAAACCTTCACCGGAGCCAGCGATGCCGGCCCCTATCCATTGAACGCTATTTTTAGTGACCCGATCCCTGTAACGATGCGAGCGCTTCGTGCCGGTAAGGCCTCCCCCTCCAGACTGAAGATCGTGGATATGCCGGAGTTGGTCAGTATCAAACGTCTCGCCGCTCATTTCGACGCCCATCGCGCGTCGGTGCGACGGTGGCTGGATGAGGCAGGGATTCAGCCCGTCGCCCTGGGAAATGGGCGTAAGGGCGCGATTCGGTATCGGATGTCTGAGGTCAAGGGGTGGATTGAGAGTCGCCCCAATGTGAGGTAATCATGGCCAGTATCTACAAACGACAGAAAGCATATTGGGTTTCCTATATGGTGGGCGGAAGAAACGTCTGCCGATCACTGGGCACCGCAAATGCCCGTGAGGCGGAAGAACTCAAACGGAAGTATGAGGCGCTTAACGCGAACGGGCTTCTGCCCCAGCCCTCCAACACGCCAATCGGGCCATTCTTGCAGTCGCTGTGCGCATTTTGGCGCCAAACCCGTGGCGGAAAGAGTGCCGAGAATGATATCGGGCGATTGCGGCGTATCTTCGGGCCGTGCTGTGAGGCGTTGAAGCTTCGCTCCCACACTCCCCATAGCTTCCGCACCCGACGATACGAAATACTAAGTGCTGCGGACGCTCGATCAGGACGCTATCTACCCGTCCGCAAACTCGAGGATCTGACCCCCGAGGCGATCGCACGATACCTCGAGCGACGCGTGGTTCACGATGGCATCGTTGGTAAGACGGCCAATCACCTGCGAATTGTTCTGAGCGGGGTGTTTGCATATGCCCGGAAATACCACGGCTACCGGTGCCCGCACCCTGACTATCTCAATCCCATCCAGGGAGTCGAAAGATTCCCGGAAAAGCAGCCCGTGATCAAATACCTTTCGGCGACCGACATCATCGTCCAATTGGAGGCCCTCTCGGATCAACCGGAGATTCGGGCGATGGTGGCAGTCTACATCTATGCAGGGCTGCGGCGGTCGGAAGCTCTCTGGCTGACGCCCAATGATGTTGATCTTGAGGAGCGGGTCATTCGCGTACGCAAGAAAGAAGTTGAAAAGAGTCGATGGCAACCGAAGACGGGCATCGATCGGGTTGTACCGATTGGCTCAAAACTGCTGGCCGAGCTTCAGGTCTACCTCCCACGCCAGCATGGGACGTGGTTCTTCACGTCGCCGGATGGCCAGCGGTGGGATCCCGACAACTTCTCCCGCTACCTTCGCGACCTTAACAAGGCATTGGGCCATACCTGGAACTGCAAAGAATTTCGGCACACATTCGGCAGTCAGCTCGCACAAAAGGGCCGGAGCCTTTTTAAGATCAGCGCCATGATGGGCAATAGTCCTGAAATCTGTCGCAAGTATTACGCCGCGCTTGTGCCTCACGAGATGCACGACGACGTGGAGTTTTGATCGGACACCTCAGGCGGTCTGGTGCAAGCCGGCTAGCTCGCCCTTCATGTCTCCTCGCCGCAACAAGCTGCTCGCGAGTGGGCGGCTAACGCCTGAGATTTCCTAGTCTGCCGCTTGTTTTCCGGCTCAGCCCCAGGATTGAAGTGGTGAGTGGGGTTGCGGAGCAGGGCAATCGCATTCTCTATGATTGGACTGTTGCAGGGCTTAGGTCTGGTCCGATGGCTATTTTCCCGGGAAAGAGTGCCGGGAGAAGGAGCCATGGATGGGCCATTCGATTGCGAGAGCTTTTGGCAGTCCGAAGGATCCGCGGGACAAGAGCGGGCGGCGGCATTCCCTGCCGGCGCTGGTGAACATTGCGATTTGCGCGGTCATCTGCGGGTCGGAAGGATGTGCCGACATCGCCGAGTTCGGCCAGTTGCACCTGAAACTCAAACCCGAGGCCGCCTGCCACGCCCGCTTGGGCGGCTAGCCGCAAGCCCTCGGGTGGGGTCGCCGCGTGGCCCACCCTGGCCTCCCGGCAATAACTTGCGACATGCCGCTACATTCGTATACTCGCGGCATGGCCAACAAGATCAAATTTGCCGATCCGAACCGGGATATTAGCGATCAGTTCACTGACAGTCTTCAGCGGGTTGCTGATGATCCACGCGCGACAATTCTCGTGGGCCCCGGCTTCATTGAAGCGATGGTGTCGGCGTTGCTTGAAGCGCGGTGTAAGAACAAATCGCGGATCAACGAAAACGGGCGAGAATTCACCCATTCTGTGAAGCTAATTGTCCTCAACGAAATGGGCGTCATACCGGACGTGCTGCATGAACGACTTCATCATCTGCGGAAGCTCCGAAATGACGCCGCGCACCAGCCGTTATTTGTAACCGATGACGCCAAGATCACGGAGATGGCTAAGGACGTGTCACACCAGGGTCACTTCAAACTCTATAAATCTCCGCTGTTTTCCTTCATGACGCAGTGCCTTCACGAATTGTGGCAACTTGATTACGATTTTTTTGAAGCGCTGTTTGCCCCACGCGGTCGCGAACATCGCTTGAAGATCATCGAGGCAAATGCCCGCACCAACGCAGCCAGAAGCAAAGCGGTACGTTCGACCAGGTAATGTTTGTGCGGCAGTGGCGTAAGACGCATCGTGCGGGCTCTCTCATTGCCTGCTCTGACCTCACGCCGCTTTACGGTAGTGATTCTTGATTAGGCCCCCCGAGTCCACTCTTGGCCTCTTTAACGATCTTACTAGCAGGACTTTTCTAGCTACCAGTTGGGCCTCGTCGAAGCTCGCCAGCGACACTCCCAGCAGGCAGGTCGATTTCAGCTGCCTCCTCGAACACATCTCCGCATGGCTCGGACGATTTCCACATCATCATTGACATTGATGACGAGTTCCTCAGAGGCAGCCGACTGAGGCGATTTGTAGGCCCATTTGCCGTTACCACGCTCTGTGTCCAAGAGCCACACCACGGGCTCGCCACTCGCCGGCCCAGATCGAAAAAGCAACCAGGGACTCAAACTGATCATCACTAGCCGCTCGTCCTGACAGACAAGATTGATCTCATGATCAACCGTATCCGGGCGTTGGGTTAGCGGGAATTGCCGGGACACTCGGTCCATCAGCGGATTGTCGCCACACAGGCGGCGGAACGTCACCGTCACATTCTGCTGAGTGGGGCTGACCTTCTCCTGAAACCACGTGGGATAGTCCTCGCAATAAGCCAGAAGCGAGCTTAGCTGCTGAAATAGTGCCCGTATCTCCTCATGCACTCCAGTGCGGGCGGACATCCCAAGGCTACTCAAGCCATGCCCATGGTATCGGTTACGTAATTCCACCACTCGCCCCAACGGCCCGTTGAGTTGCTCAGGGGATATTGCCGTGATCCTGTTGCACAGCTTCGCGAGGGATTGCGGAACGCGCTTCTTAACGATCTCCATCAATCGCCGTCTCGCCTCGACGTTGAATGTGACCCAATGACCAAGGCTGGGAATGAATTTTCCAGTGCCGGGACCACTCTTGCCTTTGAGTGTCTCATCAAACCGCGAGAAATCGCTGAGCGCAACGGGGCTGCCTAGTTGGTGGAGCACGGACATCATGAGGGCCAGGTCGTACCGCACGAGAACCTCGCTCATGACCATCAGTTGTTTGATGCGCTCTGCGATCTCCTGCTCCAACTCGTACTTGCGATAGGGGATCGCCAGGATCGACGGTTTGGTGCTGGGCGACGATCGCAAGTCAACACCACCAGCCAACAAGGCCGTCAAGCGCATCATCCTTTCTCGTATGTGGTCCTGTAGCATGCAGAATTCGACCAAAGTAAACGGCGGACAAATCGACTCATGGTCACTATCCTCCCACATCTGGTAAAACTGCCTCAGCGTGCCTTTGAAGTCTCCGAACAGATCCTCGCGGCCATGCGCGGCTTCGTCCAATGCACGCCAGATGCCATCCATCTGTCGCAATATCCGCCGTCGTTCTTCCTCGTTTGGCCACGGAACCTCAAACTCGCGGATGTGTCGTGCACTGATCCGTGGTTCTAACAAGCTGCCAGAAGCGTGGGCGTCGATACGTGCCTCAACGTGCTGGTCCGCAAAGATAGATAATAAGAACGCGGGGTCATCACATGTTATGCGTAGTACGCGCTCCGCCGTGCCTTGCTCTGGTGCGGCGAGCATGAGAGTGCCGCCATGGATTCCGTCAAGTGGCATCCAGCAAGTCTTGGGTTCCGGCGTGCTAGAGGGCCACGCGGCGAGTTCGTGCAATTCACAGAACTCGTCCATCCGCAGCAACGGGAATCGGTCATAGCCGGCAAAGTGGTTGAGAGGGACTTCCTCGCGGGCACGGTCATGCACGTGCCAGTCGTAGCTGAGCATCAGGTCGTCACGTTCCCAGACGATATCATCCTCCGTGCGGGGTGCATGGCCGTAGACGATTTTGAGCAGGGACGCGACGTAATCGGCCGATCGGAGTTGGTCCGCCGAGTGGGTTGAGAAGAACCGGGTATGAACGTGGAGTCGGGGAGACGGCGCAAGGCAAGCAAGGGTCAGCGGCGTGCCATCCATGGACCAACCCAACAGATAAGTGGGCACAAGCTGAATGCACTGATTAGTCCACATTTCCCCAGGCTTCGCTTCGGGAATGCCGATCTTGAACTGCTGGGAGCTTTCGCGGAGGCTGTCGCGGAGGCTGTCGCGGAATCGCTCGTCGAAACGTCTTTCTTCCCGGAAGCACTCATTGTAGTAGCGTAGCAGTTCTCCCGAGTGCGTTGCCTCCAACTCCGAGTCAGGACAGACAGCCAACACGCCACCACCGGGAGGGAGCAATCCAGATAGAAGCAGCGCCCCGCTGGTATTGCTTCGGAGTAGCCTCTTGGGAATCCGCAACTTCTCAAAGTCGGCATACTTGGTCTGAAAGTCCTCCGGCATGTCCGGCGATTGCCAGCGGCCAACTTCAAGCACCGAAGGAAGGGGTAATTGCTTGGCCACGTCTACTTCGGCAGGTAATACCAGGTAGAACGCAAAACCTTGCCACCCAAAGCGCTCCCAGATCTGCTCCAGGAGTGTTCGCAGGTTTGTCGTTGCGTCCAATGCAAAGTTTGCTGAGGGAGGAAAACCGGATTCATCGTCCGGCGATTCCGAACACAGCTCGCTCAAAGCAGGGGCAAATTCTGCGAGTTCTTCATCAGTTGGACCGACAACTACCACGCGCTCAAACGTCATCTCCTTGTCCTGCCGCGCAATGAAGAACGAATTCAGAATGGGCAGGGCCGATGCCATAACTTGTTGTCTTGTAATCATGGTGTTTATCGTAAGGGCGGAGCGGCTTCGCGTACAACGAGCCGAGGAATAGGACGCGTGACGTAAAGCTGCAGGGAGACGCTGGTGAGCACGCCCGCCAAGACTTACGACTTGGTTGCGGACGAGATGCTGGTGTTGGCTCCAGGTGTCCGCCACACGGGGAAACCCTCGGCGGCAAGACCACCACCAAACGTCGCTACTTTATCTCCAGCCTCCCCGGCGATGACCCTTAGACTTTGGCCGCGGCGATCCGCGGCCATTGGGGCATGGAAAACCCCCTGCACTGGACCCTTGATGTGGTGTTCCGCGACGATGCCAGTCGGGTCCATGCCGGTCACGGAGCCGAAAACCTCTCCCGCCTCCACCGTGCCGCCTTGAACATGCTCCAACGCGAGGCCACCCGCAAGACCTCGATCCGCGCCAAGCGCCTCCGCGCCGACTGGGACCCCAACTACCTGCTCCTCATCCTTCAAACTTGAGAATACGATTGCCCTGGGTTGCGGAGTGGCTCACGCCGACCTTCCTGGACTACTTGCTCGACGATGTCGAGTTTGCGGGGATGGGTATAAGAGCCACATTTACAGGAACCCGGCAACCACACGTTCCAGAACTGCCAGTGGATGTGGCCCAAGGGTGAAGCAACTGCTAGGAAAAGGACCTCGTAAGGCTCGTGTGAACGACTGTAAGGCCACATTCGCTCATTCTTTTGTACTGTGTTGCAGAAGTCACTGTATCTGCTGCAGTGACTTCTGCAACGATCTCGAGACGAATGGTGGTCTCGCTAAGCACGGCCCAGAAAGCAGTGCTGACGATGCCATTGCACGTATTCGCGCCCGGGCCATTGGTCTCGGCTCTTCGGCAGGCGAAGATGGCATCCCTCATATGCAGCCAGCTCCCGGCCATCAGGACTCATCTCAGCGAAGTGGCCGCGCGCAACTAGTACACGCAGATCTTCGTCAATCGTCCATAGTCCTTCATCGAAGAGCCAGTGGGCGTTCTTGCAGAGCGCAATCCCATTACGTGGGTCATTGTTGCGTGAATCCGCAAACTGGTGAATGTGGGCAGCATCCACGATACTTCCGGCATCGATCGTCAACAGGCGATACCCGGTGAGTGCACAGGTGTAGTCGTATTTGGCGACGACTTGCAGGCGGAATCTCGCCTCTCGGCCTGGGGCGAGGGCCAGCGGATCGTCCACCTGGGCGTCATGCTCTATCTGCTCGTCGTCCGGTACATCGCGGCCAATGATGGCGTAGAGTGCCGCCCGCTCACCTGAAGTGAAATACTTGGCAATCAGCAGGCGCCGGGCGCGATCTCGGGCCACCGGATCAGCCATGAGCGCCCGGAAAGCCGGAGAGAAGGCGGAGAACACACTCAAACGACTGTCTGGCGAGGGCGTTCCGTCGGCCAATAGAGGGTGCCATATGCCATCTCCAGCAAGATGGTGGAATGGCAAACGAATATCGGGCCGTTGGCGGCGTCTATGCGCAACCACGGTCCAGTACGTGCAGAATCGAAACGCCAGCTCTGGAGTCAGCGGTAGTGGGTCAGGAATATACTGTTCCTCCGCCATGTCGAGGATGGTTAGTAGCAGCAGTGGCTTGTGGGGGGCAGGGTCGCCCGAAGCTCGATCGACGCGCAGGTTGGCCAGTGATCCGAGCAGATCTGAGAAGAACTCTCTCGGGGAAGTCGCCATGGTGCCTCAACCTAGAGCGCGTCTGACGGGATAGGGGGACTTCCGCCCGCTAACGGCGGCGGATTGCCTCGTGACGACGCATTGCTGCCATTGTCGTCACAAGGGCGCGAAGCAGCAGGAGGGGTCGAGGTGCCAATCGCCTCTCTTGGTGGCTCTTCGTCCTTTTCTGCTGTGGGTGTTTCCGTCTTGGGGGCAGGCGGGATAAGCCCCTCGGGTTTCACATACGTCCCGCTGAACCAAGTGAGATAGATAGTCTCGCGATCTTCTCTTATGCCGACCTTGAATTCCTTCAGCTTGGCGCGAAATTCTGGTTTCGAAAGATAGCACCTAAGCTCCCCGAGTACTCGAGGAGGCAAAATGTTATTTGTTTCGCTGCAAAACAGCTTTTCGCTGCCGACGCCAAGCGCCCAAAGTGGTCCATCGTCAGCCTTGGCGTTGTCGTTCTCCATCACATCACACACGCCAAGCTTGTCGAACGTTTTTTTGTCGGGAACATGATAAAGCTCGGCCTTTCGCATTCGAAGATGCGACGAAACATCGTCAGTACCTACCGAGAGTAGGTCCGCTGCGTACCTCATCTGTACCTTCTCGGCTTCCTGAGTGCGCAGACGACCCCACTTCTTAAAGTATCTGGCGCCTGGAGCGAGTTCCATCCAGGGCACCAAAGAAGGGGTCTGAAGGCTCCAACAAAGCCAGCTCAATTTCCCTTCTGGGTCTAGCATAAGAGGCGTGGCGACCAGGTTACCAGCCGATGAAGGGGGGCGAGTGGTTTGGATTTTGCCATTTAATAGAAGGATTGTGCATACTTTGGGAGCAATCTTTCCATCTTCATGACGGAGTTCAAGATCGCATTCTGGCGTAATGACGAGGAAGTAGTTCTCCCCATCCCCCAGGAGCGTGTAGATGTCACCGAACCCGATAGGCGAGTTGAGAGCATAGTTACTTTGATCATAGAGAAGTTTGGAATGTATTCGGTGCAGGGAATGGCTCCCGAGTCCTTCAGGGACCATCATCTGTGCCTTCTCAAGTGTATCCATAAACTGTTCGAGACTAGCCCGTACGTCGCCGTCGTTACGCAGTTCGGCACTCAGTAGCCCGCTGAAGAGCCCCAGCAAGTGGTCCGCCAGTTTTGCGCGTTGCTGCGTGTCTCCTCCGGTAAGTCGTGCGGCAAATGGGTTAAAGTCCGCCGGAAGCAGTCCGCAGGTTTCGGATGCAACGCGGTCAACAGTCTTCCTCGCCGCTTTCCGCAACCCGCGTACGTGATCGAAATACGCTTGGCCCATCGGTAGAGAAGTGACCAAATCGTACAAAAGGAACATGAATTGACTGCGTGCATCTAGTGTAGACTTTTCCATGTACCGAAAATTGGAGCGGAGATAACCACCTCCTTCGCGTGCAACCATCTCCCACTGCGCTTCGCCAGGCCGGTCGGCAACGCTGCGAGACATTAGGATGGCTGCCGGGGGCTCGCCATTCTCTCGTGCCCACACTTGCCCAATTAGTTCCCCAAGAAGTGCCGACGCGTCTTTGCCAGCCGTATCCGGCTGCTCAGGTTGAAGACGGTAGTCTATGAAGTATAACTTCTCGTCTCTGGGGACAGTGGCGTCCAGTCGCCAATGTCGCAATGGAGTGATGTTGAGTTCCCGCAGGTAACCTTCTAGCAGACGTAACGCAGGCTCAGCCCGGGGCGGGGCCGTCATAAGGGATACTGCTGTCACGTCCTTCGATAGCACTACCAGCCGTTCAATCTCTCGAACTGCCAAGTCGTCGGGATATGCATCCACATTGCCCGTCGTTTTCGCGACTTCTGCAACGATCTTCTCGTACAGTGAAGGCGCTTCGGCCCGCGCGTATTCGACTAACAGTACCCAATCGGTTGGGCTGACGCCGGGAGCAAAGGCGTCATCAATGATAACCGCCCGTGTTATCTTGAGGTCGTCTAGGCCAGCCGCTACTAGTTCTTTCACATCCTTTTGTTTCGGGGCCATTTCCCGATCGCGCTTTGCGGGCACTGCGTCGTCACTTCCAGATGTAGTCATATGCTTATCTCCAGTCTCTATTCCGCCCGCACTCGACCTTCGGCATTGCTGGCCTCGTGTAGGATGTTGTCTACTTCACCGAGCACTCGCCAAAATCCAACACAAAGGTTGGGAGCCGTTTCCACTTATTGAACTCTCTGCCATTCAGCGACAGCTTGATCCGATTGAACTCGCAGAGTTCTTTGCTCAAGTACAGTCCCAAGCCACGTCCGCCAGATCGCCGTGAGTGGAATCGTTCGAAAATCCACTCTGCATCGGCGGGCGATATTCCAACACCAGTGTCACTAAAAGTTACGATCCGGGCTCGAGCGTCCAGGAACACTCGAATCTCTGAGGGAAGGGCGGTTACGGGGTGCTTTGAGCGCGTATCATCGAGCCAGTAGATTGAATTGCGGAAGAGATTATCGAAGACTTGCCGCACATGTCCTTCAACAGCATCCACCTGGAATGTTGCGCCCTCTATTGCCTTAGGTGCGATCACCAGAGTGATCTTGTGCCTCTCGAGCCTTGCTCGGTAGTAGTCGCCCACGTGCTCCAGCAGGGAGCGGAGGTCAAACTCGCTTCTTCGTCGGCGATGTTTCGCCGGGCCGGGTTTGATGGCTGAGATTTGAGTTCGAAGCGACTTGAAAACCGCACGCAGATGCGAAAGTGTTCGCCCCAACTTCGATTCGCGCCCAGACTGGGTGACCGCGTCGTCTGTATCGCTAATTGCGTGGTCGATACTGGCTTCAAGATCGTGTGCGAAATTCTCTGCCGCCATGCCTGTGGCAGCCAGTTCTAGCACTTCAACCCGATTCTCCTCCCTGTCCTCAAGGGCTTTTTGAGCGGCGTCGATTACCAGGCGAACGGCAGCCACCGAGTCCCCTAGGGATTTTCGGGCAGCTGCTATCTCGTGGTCGTCTTCGTCGGCTGCCGCCTCGATCAACTGCTCTACAGCGGCCTCGAACGCTTCTTGTGCTTCCATCGAACGTTCGTGAAGCGCTGCGAGATCCGCTTCGCTCGGGCGGGTCTGTGTGTCAAGTTCCATTACAAACGTACGAATGAGGCTCTTCATGAAAATATAGAAAGTCTTGGCGGCCTCGTTATCCATAAGCCCTTCGCGGTTAGCCTGATCGCGAAGTTGGGGATTATCGGCTCGCGAGATCCTCACGCATCCTACGACTTGTATGCGGTTCACCCGAAAACCTTGCCCTCGCAAAGCGGTAGTGTCGAGGTCAAGCCAGTCATCAAAAGTCTTATTGATCTCTCGCACGACCGCTTCGCCCTTAGCTGCTGGTAAGGAGATCTGACCGTAGGGCATTACTCGCACCCCATCTCGGTAGATCTTCAGGCCTCCCGACCATTCGTCGAGCCACTCTTTCAATTCCTGCCGTGTGGCGAGGCCAGGGACGGCAGCAAGGCGTCTACGGTTATAGTGATATAATTCGAACTGAAACGGACCGATTTCAGCTAGTGCACGATCAGTGAGCCCGCCAAAATCCGCCGACGAGAACTCGCGGCGCGACTCCTTGCGTATGCCTGACTCAGTGGTAAACCAAAAGTCGACATGAACTGAGAACCTTTTCGATGCATCAATCTCAACGCGGCCCTTCATGCCGTTCTGCGATGCTTTCAAGAATCCCTGCCCAATAAGGGGAATCGTGATTTCTTGTCCATTCCACACTAAGCGTACGCGGCGGAGGCGTTCCTCGCGAAAAGGGTCGATGAATTTCGAAAGAAACCTTTGGCCCACCTCGACAGTTTTCTGATAGTCCCAGCGTGCTCTTAGGCTCGAAATGACCACAATCGTTCCTGCATCATCAGGGCTCCCATCCCATGAGAAAGAGGACATGTCGACGGGGATCTCCTGCGCCGGCACTATTGATTCGGGGCCAAACAGCCGCCAGTCAATCGTAAGTGCGTGCGCACAACTATCTCGGGCCTGGTGAGTGCGTATCTTGGCATCGTCTCCGAGACGCATCATTGAGAGTCTTCCGATCCCTTTTTCACCAGTCGGTACAGTGTCACCTTCGTACTCCTCGCCAGATTCCACGTGACGTTTGTGCTGGGAATAACGGTGCGTGGTACCAATGGTCAGGAAATATGTCTCGAGCTCCTGTTTGCTCATTCCACGGCCATGGTCTGTGATCGTGATCGAGTTTACTGCACCGATCGCACGGACAAGCTCGTCGGCCGTGCCGCTTTCGGGTAATAGCTGATCAAAACATGCCAGAGTGGCATCAGTGAACAGGGCTTCCTCCCTGCCTTCAACTCTCAACTGGCGAAGTACATTAAGTGCTTGCGATTTTTTAAACTGTCCGTTCGCGGCCGCCGCAAGCGGACGAACGCGTTCTTGAGCAGTCTTGACAGCGGCAACTTCAGCCCGATAGGTCACTTCAACGTCAACTACAGCTGGTTTTTTGGACTTGGGTGTCGCATCAAAACCGTTCTTAACGAGCTCATAGACGGCTACGTCGTCAGAACTGATCAGTTCCGCGCCCAAGTGTTCCAGAACCCTCGCCGCAAAATTAAAATAGGCCTTTGCCATAGGTCTCCGTCGAATAACAAATCTTGGCCTTGTTAATCTGCATATCGTCTGCAGTGCTCAGCAAGCGGAACTCCGGACATCTGCGCACGTTCTTGCCGAAGCCTCCTCTTTTATCGGCTGTTGACAGCGATTATGTAGAGCCCGACCAGACCAACGGTACACGCCCGATCACCACAGATCGAGATGCAACTGTGGCGATGCCCGCTACCACGCTCCCAGAGCGTTGCGGGATTCAGCGACTGGGTCATACCTAGCCGCACGCTGCGTGCCCAACCTCCTGCGGATCTTCGAGCGGTTCTGATACGACAGCTTTATCGCAAGGGCTCTGGCAGGACTCATTCTTGTCCCAAATCCACTGGGGGTCAATTAATCCGTTGATGGCGAGGGGGTTATTGCAGCGGCGGATATTGAAAGTATTCCAAAGGAACAAGAACCGGGCTTCAGCGGCAGGCGATTCTTCGGCGCGTTTAGCGTCTTCCGATCTTCCTGTTAGCCGTCGAGTGCAAAGAAGATCTGGCAACGCTGGAACGCATGCATTCTTCCGACGAGCAACGCTACGAATGGCATCAGTCTCGCAGGCCTGGAGAAGTTGTTCTATCGCACTACGTGGGTTTGGTTTATACTTCTTTTGATCAAGATCCCACCTGGATCTTGCCAAACGTTCGTGGGAGTTGACATCGTAAACGACGGCATTTCTCTGGGAGAAGCTCCATGTCGTTAGATACTCAGCAATTCGGGATCAGTCGATTCTGGCTTTCGGTCGCACTGGCGGAGCTCCCCTCCCGGCCGGACATATTCGGCAGCTCGCAGCTCAAAGCTGCCAGGAAGTGCTTCCTTGCCGGCGGTAATCAGCTAAAGGCCATACGGAGCTGGTTGACGAACGCCGACATCGTGAAGTCTGCGGGGAGGCAAGTGCTGCTGACGAAACTGGGGGAACTCGTCTCGACCAAGGACCGGCGTGGGCGCGATCCTTGGACTTGGTGGTTGTTCCACATTCATCTCTGCGCAAACCGCGAAGCCTACCCCTATTGCACTTTCTTCACGCAGCTCGACGCAGATGGTGGCGGCTGGATGACCATTGATGAGGTGATTGAGTTTCTCACGAAGACGCTCAAGGAGTCAGCCGTCGCCGTCGAACGCGGTTCCGTGGAAAGCTATTTTCGCGGCGTCGAACTAGCCTTTCGACCTGGGGCATCATTGTACGGTCTTGGCTTGATCGAATGGCGCGAGGACAATGCTGGCGGCCAGCGACTTCGTCGTCGTCTGGCAAAGCCACCCCTCTTTGTGGTTGCATATGCGGCTCTCGCTTTCCAACAGGCGTTTTTCGAGAACCAAGTCACGATTGAAATGAGGGTCCTGCTACAGAAAGGGCTCGCGCGGGCACTCGGTCTTCGCGATGCCGATGTACGGGAGACACTGTCGCACCTTAACCAGGATGCGGGGCTTTCTCGCATTATGCAATATAAACAGGTGGCCAATTTGGACTCCATGCAGTTCGTGGAACCAAGTGAGCTTGTACTACGGAGGCTCGCAGCTCAAGCGTATGCGCAGGGGGAGATACAGTGGCAGTAGACTCTTTCGCAGAAAGTCTGCAGCGACTTCTGTACACGCAGCTCGCACCTCAACTTCGCTATCGCGCCCTGCTCATACAGTGCACTGACCTAGGCGTTCTCCGAGTCATCGAGGAAAAGGTTTCGGGCGCTCTTTTGGCAGACGGCAGGATCTTCACCGTTGTCCAAGCGCAGACGCAGTTCGACGCGATTGGAGCCAAACCATGTCGACAGCTCATCGATGATCTTGAGAAACTGTGGACGAAGCAGCACCTTCTGCTGACTGGCCCACTCCATTTTCTAGATTTTTGGCCCCCGCCCGCACGAAGCGCTTTCTGGTCGCATTTTGCGACAGTCACAAGTAGTCCTGGAATTATCATCTTTGATGTCCCTCGCGACATCGACACAGAAGATATTTTTAAGGTAATGGGAAAGATACCTGGCACCGATGCCCGTTACCTCAAGTCCCGGCTAGCTGCAACACAGGATGGGCTTGTATGAGTACCCTAAGCGAAATCGTTCAAGTGTCCCACGACGAACGCCCGTTCGTGGAGTTCGAGTCCTCATTGGACAACGACCAGGTGGTTTCTGGCTACATACCCGTCAAGTCCACACTTGACGTGTTGGAGTTTCTAGCTGACTCGCTCGCCATGCACAGCCCAAGTGGACGAGCCGTTATCTGCTTCGGGGCATACGGGTCCGGTAAGAGCCGACTCTGCGCTGTCCTCGCGCGTCTCTTCCGTGATGGAATGGATGCGCCAGCACTCCTCCCGGTATGGAAACGTTTGCGGGCTCGTGGCCAGCTCAGTAGGCTGGAGTCCTTCCGTAAGAGCTTGCTTCCAGCGGGCCGGAATTGGCGGCCTTGGCTCGTAGTGCCGATGTATGCTGATGCTGGCGGTGGAACGATTAGCGCGGCCATGATCAGTGCCCTAACCAAGGCAGTTCGTCGGGCGGGACTCGATGACCGTGTACTCGGAACGACAATTTTTCAGGAGGCAGGCAGACGTCTCCGCGAGATTCTTGCATCTGGCAAGCAGTATGTCCCTGCGCCAGGCTCAGTACACGCAACGGGTGAACAGCTGATAAGGGCAATCGAACAACAGCTTGATGAGACCGCGCTCGCAGAGTTCTGTGCGTTTCACAAAATCGCGACCTTGGGCGTGGACTTTAGAGACCTGATCCGCTCGACAGGCGGCGTGGCGGTTGAGGCGCATGACGTCTTCAACCAGGTTTCGCAAAACATACAGCAACATGGTTACGAAGGTATATTGGTCCTCTGGGATGAGATGGGATTCGCGATTGAACAACTCCTAACTGGCGCCAAGAATGCTTCCCGGAACCTCGGGCAGGAAGCGATGTCGCTACAGAATTTTGTGGAGCGGACATGCGCGACAAATGAATTAGGAAAGCGAGTGATCTTCTTGGGTTTTACTCACGTGGGTATCACTGAGTACGCGACACGTGCAAACTTGGGGGAGCAAGATCAGAACAGGCTCGCCACCGTTTCGGACCGCTTTAGACAGCCAAATATCAATATTCGATTGAGTGTAACGGAAACCGAGGGCTACCATTTGGTCGCTGGTATGATGCGGCGTACCCCGGATGGGGATCGCATCCTTCAGAACCCAGCCCCAAAACTCCAGCGTATCGCCGACAGAATGCCGCGGTTTTCCAAGAACTGGGAGTCCATCCCTCCAGAAGTCTGTTACAACGATATTGTTGCGCCCTGTTACCCGCTTCATCCGACAACAGTGATGGTGCTCCTACTTCTTTCTGACCAGATCGCGCAAGCAAACCGAACTACCTTCTACTACCTCCAAAATCGAGAGGAGGGTGGTCTGTCCCGGCTCCTTACTGAGCGCACCCTGCCGGCGACCGCCGATATTGGCGGTTCGGAATTGGTTCGCATCAATGATCTGTTCCACTTCTTTGAGCAGCCCTTGCGGAGCCGTGAGGCACGCCTCATGGAACAGTTCGATGACGCTCTTGTCCGAATTCCCGATCCGACAGTGCTAGAGCTCGCAGTCCTGCGCACCGTCCTAATCTTAGGTGTGGCACGAGTTCAGCCAGCAACCACTGCATTTCTCGGCTTCGCGATGTGTGACGCCCAGCCGAACGAGCCTGGGGCGCAAGTCCTCCACGATGCGCTAAAACGTTTGAGTGATGCTGGGTCGCTGTGGCACAATGCTGCAACGGAAGTGTGGGGATTTGTGGGGACTGGAACGGTAAGAACTGAGATCGAGCGTGAAATCGACGACGAAAGAGATCTTATCACGACCGCTTCTTCCACAGTTCTCTTCCGCAATAATTCCGAAATCCATCGTGAAATTGCAGATTTCCTGGGCGACTTTGACTTGGACCCTAGTCCCTCGGGGATTATCCGGCGTGTTTCGGTCAAGGTGCTTGATGTTGCGCGAGGGGCCGATGCGATCGAAGAAGTTAACCCGGCAAGTGTGGGCGAAGGGGCTGACTGGCGATCCGCGTTGATCTACCTCGTTATTCCGGAGTCACCACAGGTCCTTCAGTATTGGCGAGAACGTGCTTCGGAGTGCACAGAGCCGACGGTGTACTTCGTGTTTCCACAGGGACCAGTCGAAATTAGTCCAGCAGTTCGCGACCTAATCGCAGTACGACGGGTGTTGAGCCGAAAAGACCAAGCCGATCATGCCTTCAGGGTGCTGGAGGCAAAGCTCACTCGGCTTCGACAGGACCTTCGCCGCGAATTCGCGCAGCACTTCGGAAATGCTGGACTTAGATCTGGTACTGAGGTGGTGCAAGCCGGACCTGATCGTAAACTGGTCTCGGTCGAGTCTTGGAATGACCTACTCCCAAGCATCGCAGCTGCGCTGGAAACTGCATTCAATCAGCAGATACGTGTACGGTGTGGAACGTACAACGAGTGGCAAAGTCGAGCCGCTTGGGGTGCGATCGAGCATGTCGTAGAGAACATCTTGGATTCTGAAGATAATCCAACACTCCGGGATGAGTACCTAGGGTTCGCCGAGAAATCACAAGAGGCCGCGATCGTCGATGGGGTATTGGTCGAGAACGGCTTCTACCGACACAACGCTCTTACGGATAAGTGGGAGTTCACTCCTATAAAAGACCTAGCGGCCGCAGTACAGGAGGTCGCAGGGCATCTCCAGAGTGGCACAAGTGATAAGGAGTTTGAGAAACTCTACTCCACGCTTGTAGACCCGCCCTTCGGTATTCCTAACGGAGTCGTCCCCATCTTGGTTGCATTGGTTTTGCGATCAGATACTGCAAGAATCGGCGTCTACTACCGTAGTGCTCGACAGCTCGAGAGGGTCAAGAGCCGGCTGGCTGAAGCGATCGTTGACATGGCGAAGCAGCCTACGCGGTACGTGACCCGATTCAACAAGCTATCGCCGAAGCAAAGGATCGCTTTTAGAGCCATCGGACCTGAGATGGGCGTCGCTCCCCCGGAGAAAGATGATCGACGGGATAGCTTTGACAGCTTCTGCGGGCGAGTTCGTGATGAGTTGATCGCCTGGGCAGGACCACTTCCCGAAGACGTTGTAAACGGGACCGAGTTCTCTGAGGCCCAGCGGAAATTTCTGAAGCTGCTTCGCGGTGGCGTGCCTCCTCAATCTCCAGTGCTTGCTGAAGCAATCTTGGCTGTGATTGCAGAAGACAAAGGCACGCACGCTGAACTGGACTCCGCCGGATCAGAAACGCGTGACTTTCCGGAGGCCGTCAGGGCCTGGCGAGAACTGCGAGAACGGATTGATCGCTATATCGATGGCGTGAAAGCATCGGTGCAGCGACAGATCACGGAGTTGGCAGGTGGTCGCATGGACGGCGACCAGACTACGAAACAGCGATTCGTATCAGCGCTTAAGCCGCTCCAGGATCTTGGCCTAGCGGGAAACCCCATTTCGAAAATAGTGGAAAAGCTCAATGAGGCCAGTAGCACAAATGATGTCGCGCTCGAAGTCGCGTCCGCAATCGTTCAGAAAGACATCTCTAAACTTACTTCCGAAGACATGGGAGTGGCTACAGGGATGCTGAAGATGGTTGGTCTCATGAATGAGCTCAACCGCAAATGCTCAGTCATACTTCCGTCGGGCGACAGGCGAGAGTTGCCCATCGTTCCAGAATCAAGACCTTTGGATGAGATTCGGCAATCTCTTACCCATTGGCGAGCCGAATATGATCTTTCTGATGATCAGCTTGCGAGCGTCATCGTGAGGCTGATCTACGTTCAGCCGTCGCCGCCCGTGTCAACTGGGGATCACGATGCGGACGCTGTTGGGAGTGTGGAGCCAGCAAAGGACTCCCTGGAGCGGATTGTCGTTTCCTCATCTGACGTGAATGAGGTGAAATCCGTTGAGGATCCTGAAACACCCGTTGGCGCCGGTGAAGGCGAGGCGTGAACGTGCAGACTGAAACCCGCGTTACTCTGATCTTCGACCCGTTCGACATCTACGCTTCGGGCGGCGTGAGAGTCACCGAACTCGAGGATGAGGAAAGGGCCTTTCGAGAGATTGACTGCCGGTTGCAGACGCAATCTCAAGACGAGATGGGTGAGCCTCTTACTGTGGTTGTGGGACAATCGGCAATTCAACACTTCAGAACCTATCGCGGCATTAGAGGCGTTCGGGTGGAGGACTTCACGCCGCTTCGGCGCGTCCACGAGATTGTGGGGCAGGCGCCCCCCGAATGGCTCACAGACGAAAACGTATATCAATGGGGTATGTTAAGCCTTAGGCCACCGGAACCTCCCTTCTTGGGGAGTTGGGAAGCAACTGTTGCCGACTGGCTGGCCCCCAATGTCGCCGGGTCGAAGTCATTGGATAGTTGGATACGTGCGCTATCGCAGTCGCCAAGCATTCCAGGGATCATGAAGTGCGAGCCTGTCATTCGATGGTTTGTGCAACAGTTCGGGAGCTTGGGCCGTACATTTGGGTTGTCGGCCGACGAGATTGATGAGCTGTCCGACATGCTCACGTCGGCAGAGTCGCCCTCGGCATTTGCGCGCACATGGGCTCGAAGGGCTGCGCTAGCACCACTCTTGGACTCGGCAGTTAGCAATCCTCTACATAGCCCCAACATAGACGTGCTATCGCCGAAGATGCGGTTCCTGATGAAGAGACTGCCCATCCTCTTTCCATTGCCAACAATCATCAGCGGAGACGTGTGCCGTCTGTTCCGCGATGCTGTTCGGAAGGCTCGAATCCGCGACGCAGGGCAATTGGAAGCCGCTATTCTGCGCCTCAATGCCGTTTGGGAGGGAATCACGGAAGAGATTCGTGACTGGCTAGATGTTTCGCCTCGTGGGCTATCGCAAAAGGCTGCAGAGCATCTTGAGAAGTTGCCTGGATTCGCCGACTCGCCTGAACTGCAGGAAATAGTGGGAGAGCATCGTCCGCCAGAGGGGGCCCCCCGGTGGGAGGGTTTGAATGACAACTTTGACGGCTGGGTTTCTTCGTACGCGCGTTGGATCAGAAACGCATTCAATCGCCGTGAACTACCTTCAATAGAAGATGATCCATCCACCGGCTTTTCGCGGTGGCTCAAGGACAACTATACCGTAAGCTTTAGTCATCCAGAGCGTAGCTATTTGACCGTTGCTGGCACGATTCGATCGGCACTTCGTGAGGGTCGAACGGTTCTTCTAGTGCTCATCGATGCGATGGCCGTGCATGTCCTTGATCACTTCCGTGTAGCGATGTCAAAGGCGCTTGGCGAGGAGCCAACACGTGTGACTTATGTGTTTGCACCGATACCAACCGTCACCGAAGTATGTAAGGCCTCGATCGCGTCGGGCATATTTCCTGACCAGTGCACCGGAGATCTCCGCGCCGATGTGGCCAAGGCATACGGCCTTCAAGACCAGCAGCTGCAGGTCGCCGCAAACTGGGCGGATGCACAACGGTCGCGAATCCTACAGGAGACGAAGCTGCTTGTTTATCGTGACAACAGAGTTGATGATCAGCTCGCGATGGCAGGCAATTATCGAGAACTTGTCCATGAGTGCCGTAACATCGCGGATCGCGTGTCTTCGCTATTGCGACGCCTAGTCGATGATTGCCGCTGTATAAACGGGAGCACCCCCCTCGTAGTTATTACCGCCGATCATGGTTTCACCTACGGCCCCGGAGCTCTAGGGGGATCTGGCCACGAGGGGTCAGACCAGCGGCACTTCTATCGATGCCAGGCTCTCAGCTCAACCGAACGGCGTCCGCCAGCTGACGAACACCTCACTTTTCTTGATAAGAATGTGTTTCGTACACGAAACGACTATGTGGCCGCTCGAAGTCGCTCGTGGGGCTCAGATACATTGAGCGGATGGGTGATGTCACATGGAGGATTGTTGCCCGAGGAAGTCATAATCCCCCTCGTGGAATGGTACGGCAAGGACGCCCAGATACCTTGGCCTACGATTGACATTGTTGGTGATGCCTATCGTGAGCGTGGCGAGTGGCTACTGAAGACTAAATTGCGCAATCTTCACGCAGTGCCCGTCCCGGGAGGCGAGATTACCATCGGAGTGCGCGGAGCAATGAAGCGAGTCGGCATCCAATTCTCACGACTGCAGCCCGGGCAGACGGTAGTGTTGGATCTCAAGCTACCAGAAGCCAATCCTGAGATGATCGAGGAGTTGACCGTCGAGACCACAACCGAGATGCATTGGCGTGATTCACAACCTGTGCAGCTAGACCGCAACTACTCCGTGAGTGCCGCTCGACAGCTGGCCGAGCGCACTACCAGCCAAGATGCATTTGAGTCGATGTTCTGAGGAGTGAATACTGTATGGCTGCGAGCGCATTTGACAACAAGATTCGTGAAGTATTTGGAGACTTCGCGATCGATAAGGGGCTACTTCGGCGCCTGGGCGTCTCTGGCGATGATCGGCACGTTCCATCTTACGTGATGGACTGGATCGTGACCTACTCGTCAAAAGCGTCACCGACGACTACCTCCCTCCAGCAGGAGGTGACGCAATTCGTTCAACGGCATCTCCCCCCAAAGGGAGAGAAGGAGCGGGTGAAGTTCCGTCTAGGCCAAGGAGAGGTCATCACCTTACTTGATGCGGTGTCGGTTTCGGTAAAGCTGGGAGCAGAGGTGGAGTACTCTGCAGCGATCCCTTGCCTAGACGAGACCAAGGCCTTCATTGACGCATCAGTAATTGAGCAGAACGAGGGGCTCTTGCAGGGAAGTAGTTGGGGCGCCGTCAAACTGAAATATGACAGTGATGAAACACGCGGAGGTATTCGCGTCGTCGACTTCAAACCGATGCAGGCTGGTAGAGTATCAATCGAAGCCTACTTCGAGTGCCGTAAGGCATTCACAGTTGAGGAGTGGCTGGATTTGATCGTGCGAACGATGGGATACGAGCCGACTGCCTATTCAGAGTCGGAGAAATTGTGGCTGATTTGTCGGCTGATTCCAATCGTGCACAATCGCGTAAACATGATGGAACTTGCTCCACCGGGATCGGGTAAGTCCTATGTGTTCAACAACATTAGCCGGCACGTCTGGCTGACTGCAGCAGAGATTAGTCCCGCGGTCCTATTCTACAACCGAGCGCGCCGCACGCCCGGGTTGCTTACGCGTTACGACCTGGTAGTCCTTGATGAGGCTCAGTCCATCCGGTTCACCAACGGGGCAGATATTCAGGCCCAATTGAAGGGGTACCTTGAACAAGGCGTTTACTCGCGAGGTGATGTCACCGCGACCGCCGAGTGTGGGTTGATGCTCCTAGCCAACATTGAGCTACAGGGAGACGGTGAGAGCACCTACTACAATGGCAAGCCAAAGTTCCGACCACGTGATCGAGACTACATACGACGTTTGTCTCCTGTGTTTCTGGAATCACCACTGCTCGACCGGTTTCACGGCATCCTACCAGGATGGGAGATCCCGCCATTTCAGACAGACCAACAGGCAACGGGGCTCGGACTGAAGGCGGATTACTTTGCAGAGGTCTGCCACGCATTACGCGGGGCGGCGCACATTTCCCAAGCTATTCGGGCAAAGCTCAGGTTGAGCGGTGGGAAACGGGACTGTACTGCAGTTGAGCGTCTCGCAAGTGGGCTTGCCAAACTCCTGCTGATCGATCCTGACCATCCCCGATTCAAGGAATTGGTACTTCGACCGGCCGAGGAAATGCGACGCCTCGCTCGGACTCAGCTGAATGCGCTGGATCCAGAGGGCTATCCTGCCAGCCTGCAGATACTCCATCTCGGACAGGAGGGAAGCAAAGCAAGCGTTGGGCGGGTAGGTCGATATGATCTTCTCGAAGAGATTGGGCATGGAGGGATGGCCCGAGTGTACCGTGCATTAGACACAAAGACCGGAACGGTAGTTGCGCTGAAGCGCGTGGAAAGTGCAGGGGCTCCGGTTAATGCAGCTGCTATCTCTCGGGAGATTGCGATTTATCAGCGACTCAAGGAGGTAGCCAATCGCAACGTTCTGGCCGTGAAGGACGTGTTCCATGAGGCTGGAGTGTACGCCCTTATCACTGAATTCGCAGATGGTGGAAGCCTTTGGGACATATGCAACCCAGAGGGCGAAGATTCCCCTCGCTCACTTGACGAACGCACGGTAAAGCACATCGCGATAGAACTGCTGAATGGTCTGACGGCACTTCACGAACATGGCATTGTGCACCGTGACATCAAGCCTCAAAACGTACTTCGCTGCGACGACACCTGGAAAATAGCCGACTTCGGAATTAGTAAGTTCTTGGATACTCCGGTTACTGGTTATACCTTCCAAGGAGCACACACCGCGCCATGGGCACCGCCTGAGCAAATAGAGGGCGCGCAAGCGCATCCTTCTGCCGATGTCTATGCGTGCGGGCGAGTTTTGTGTTTCCTTCTAACAGGGAGCACAAAGCGGGAGGCGCTTTTGTCGGTTGCCTCTCACTGGCAAAAACTACTGCAGGACTGCGTTAACCTAAACGCCGAGAAGCGGCCATCCGCAAAGGCCCTAATGCAGTCCATCCAAGAAGTTCAATGCTAACTAGTCTCCACATGAAGTTAGTCTAAGTGTGGCAGAATGAGCAAGGCAAGTTATCGTCGTCCTCGTCTTGTCCCAGAATCTCTAGCAGCGGCCTGTTAGGCTTGTCCTTCTTGGCCGCTAGCAAAGCGTCTTGCTGTTTTGCCTTAATCTCTGCGACGCGCTCTGGCCGCGCCAGTTCCTCGAGTGACTCCCGTTCAGTCCAGGTATAACGTTCACCGTTCACAGGATTGGTCTTTTCGTATTGTTTGGCCTTTTCATACAAGTCCGGATGTCGCTCGAGCAGCCCGACCCACTCGTTCTTACGCTGATAGAAGCAGAAGAAGCAGCCCGAACGTGTCCGCCAATCGTAGTAGGTCGGGAAGCCGATACCGCTCTCGTCCAAAATGCGATGTACGTCCTGGAGTGTCATTCCATCATCCCGGAATGGGTAGACAGGATGAATGTTGGGCTTTGAGGTGATGTAGCCCCCCCGATCTTCGTCTGCCCGGATGCCCACATACATCATAACTTCATCAGTCCCGACGAACTTCTCAAAGGGCTTGATCTTGAGGACCTTGGTGCACCACCGCATCCTCGACGAGGGGAGGTACCCCCCATAAACCTTGAGCCAATGGTCAAAACCGCGATCATCGCGAAGGCGTACAATCTTCTTCCCCAGAAATGCCTCGAGTCGCCCTAGGTACTCGTAAGTTTCAGCAAGCTCCTTATCGGTATCACAGAACACATATTCCATGTCAGAGATCTTATCTCGCATATATATAGCGAGCGCCGTGCTGTCCTTTCCCCCGGAGAGCGACAGAATGTGACGGATGTTGGGCATAAGAGTCCTTTCGTTTGCAGCACCAGGTATATTGTAGCGACAGCCTCATCGCGGCCACATCATTCTGCAAGTAATTCACGGGTGACGCGTGCGAGGGCTGCAACTGCAATGTCACGAGTTCCTTTGTCAGCAGCGTCGCCCAAGGCCCGACGAATGTCGGCCTCAAGTCGGTCCAAGACCTTGCGGCTGTCTCGCGGAATTCGCACAACCCGCTCCAGTTCCTCCGCGCCTCGAGTTGTAATCCCGACTCGAATGGTATCGGTTTCTGGCTCCAAGAAGGCACCCTTGTGGTACGCGAGCGCTTCAAGGTGACCAAAGAGGCGCGAGACTTTCGAAAGCGCTACCTCGAATCTGGCCCGATCATGGTCCCGCCACATGGGCGGCGGTTTTTCACCCAAGAGTGCGGCGACCGATTCGAGCCAACTCGTATTGTCCAGTTCGGACGCCGCCGCTCGAACGGCGAAGGTCTTTACCGAGGGCTCAACAACCCAGTTTCGGAGATGCTCAGCCCTTCGCTGCAATTCCGGCCTTAGCTCTGCGATGTGGACCGAAACTCCAAAAGCAACACCAATTGCACCACAGATCTCAACAAGTAGTTCGTCATAGGCACGTTGCAGTTCCCCCAGACTTGCTCGGAGAACACTTAAGAACGATCGCAGGCCGGCATCGGATAGCTGTGTGTTCGGCAACAAAGGGACCACGCCACATGCCGCGGGCAGGTCTTCAAACAGGAGTTGGTCGGGCTCACGTGCCTGAATCAATGCTGTTCGGACTGCTTTGGCCGTTGCGGAAAGTCGCTCCGTATTCAGTGTGTATTCGTTGAGCTTGGCGGCGAAGCGACAAAGCGGCCGTACTATTCCCAGGATGTGGTCTTTCGATACGGCGCCTACGACTTCTTCTCGGCCCAGCATCGCTGCGAGTTGGTTGAAGACCGTCGCACGTACGCCTGTTACTCTCCACCTATGTACCGTGAACCGCTCTGGTGACCGAATAGCCCGTTCAAATACGGGAACCGTCAATTGTGGAACAAAGGACTTATCTTCGTACAACGCCACGTCGGTCGTATTAGCTAGCAGAGAGGCGCACAAGATCACCGGCAGTGGTCCGTCTCGCATGCCAAACGGCCTCCTCCTCAGAGTGTCATAGAGCTCCGAGATGGGTTTGGCGCCGTCCAAGGTTGTATTATAGAACTCTTCGATGGCCTCCCACACTGCATGTAAGCCCGCGTCAGCCTTTTCGCGAGGGGACGCGAAGTGCCATCCGTCGCTTCCATGGCGATGCATGCCTGTGGTCTTCAGGACCGAAAGGTACATGCTCTTGTGCGGTGGAGTTCCTTGGATGCCTAAATCCTCGGTCGCACTTTGACCAATCATTGCCTCAATCAAGTCACGACGAGCAGCGGCTGCTGCCGAGGACAGCTCGCGGCGATTGATGAGTTCGTTACAGATTCGAGGTGTATCGGGATACAGGTCGTCGCACACCTTGGAAAGAAACTCGTTCAGGTCGCGATAGGCATCAAACGATCGCTCGCGGCCGGCAGTGAACCAGACGTTCGGGGTATCCGCCGATTCTAGTGGCGAAAGTAAACCTGAAACCACACTCTCGACTTCTCGCAGTACCGCAATCTCCCTCGCTCGTAGCTCACGCCGTGCTGTTGCGTCACCCTCGAGTTCCGCGACGTGAGTCTTCACCCATTCGATGCATGCCGCCTCCCTAAGGGCATTCTCAAATCGACGGCCGTCTCCCGGCACCAACACTAAAATGTCGCGTCGCTCACGGATCGCTGTATTCCGTACAGCTTCCTGAAGAAGAACTACCTGATCGGCGTCCTTAGGAAGAACAACACAAATGGAGCCATCTGCCTTTTGCGGGTGCTGAAGCTCGACGGAAGGCAAATTTGAAACATCAACGAAATGAACCGCAAAGTACCTTAGTGTGCCACGTGCAAAAGAGTGGCGGCGTGCCACAACTGGCCGAAGGGGCGCATATCGTGCGGCGAGGCTGGTGATAGGTAAAGAAGGATCAATCCGATCCCGAGCGGTCTTGATGGCGTCATCAACGTTGACGTCGCTTCCTTCCCATAGAGCCCAAGTGTTATTGTATTTTCTGTGGACAACTATGGACTTCTTGCTGAGGTCGGCAAGGCTCTTTGCGACGTCCACCTCCTCTCTCGCCCCTATCGCCGCGAGTTCGAGTAGTTCCTGCGTAGGGACAAGATTCCGCCACTGCCCAATGGCTGACAATAGTCCCACCACCTTCACAGTGAACAGATCATTGAATGGTGCCTCAGGTAGGCGGTCGATAGCACCCTCAATTTCGGCCCAACGCTTCCCAGTGCGATGAGTGTACAGCGAGTCGCCAAAGGCGTTCAGCATGTAGTCGTACATTCGGTCGCAGGTATAAAGCTCAGCACCCTCGCTGCCGAGAAACTCGAGCAAGCCATGCGGTTCTGTGGACGCGACAAAGGAGAACACCGAACGTTCGTTCTGGGCAAGTCGACGAAATAACTGGCCCAGAGCGACAGCGACAATAGGATGCAAGGGATGACAGCGATGGATAAGCGCGAAGAACTCCTCTCGGCCCATTCCGGCCGGAGCAAGGCCAAGTCGCCAGGCCCTATCGCACAACGCACTGAAAGACCGCCTATCGGCATGAGTCGACTCACGTGCAACCAGAGAGGCTTTTGTAACGACCGATCTGTGTGCGTCGCGAGCATGGGCTAGAAGGCGAAGAATCTCGTCAGCTGGTTCCTCGAATACGATGTCCTCAAAGCGGCCCTTCACCTTCTCCCATTCGGCCTGCTCGGTTGTCGACAAGCGACTGGCGTAAGCCCCAAAGTCTTGATGGAGGACGCCTAGCATTAGGAACAGGGGATCGGAACGTGTCGCTAACTCTGCCAACTGCTGGAGAAGATATACATCAGAGTGCGTTGGGTGCTGCGCCGAGTACTCCAATATCTTGCCGAGTTCATCGATGACCAGGAAGATTCCGTTATATTCGAACTCTCCTTGCTTCATGGACTCCAATAGCCCATTGACGACAGCTATGACTTCGCGATCATTGACGATCTCTCCATTCAGGTGCGAGCGTTGTAGTCGAGCCACATGCTTGAGTAGTGCCGCCACGCCTTTCGTTGAACGGACTGTTGCAAGTGATCGCTGTAAGCCGCGAAGTAGAGCAGCATGAAGCGGCTCTTTGGCCCCTGTAACGACAATTGGCAATAGCGGCGGAACGCTCTTCCTGCCAGAGGCAAGCTGACGTGCGAGTTCAACATCTCCTTTCTGCACAATGTGCTTGGCGGCATAGTGCGTTTTTTCGTTGCCGAGCGCAAAGAGGTGCGATGCGAACACTGCAAAGGCGGACTTCCCTGTGCCATAGGGTCCCGTAACAGTCCAAGCTCGTGCACCTTCGCCATTAGCTTTCGCGACTCCAAGCCGCTGAAGTACGCGGCGCCCACCTGAAGTTAGGAAATACCCATCAAGGCAATGAGGTGACCAGAAATCGATCTCGAGGTTGACCGATCGAACGAAGCGAGAGCTCGATGTGGCGGGTCGGGGCGTATTCGGCATTAGCCTTTCACTCCCTTGGTTACGTAGTGGTGTGCAAGCATGTCCAAGGGCCGCACAGTCGCTCGTTTGTATAGCTGTCGCAATCCGGCAGTGACGTCGTAAGTGATCGCCTTGTCAGTGATGCGTTCGATTGCCTCTAAGTAATTGGTTATCACATTTTCGCTCAATTTAAACACTCGTCCTGGACTTCCCTGCCGGTAAGCGACATGCTCGAATGTCATCGTCGGTTGCGAGGAATATGACGTCGTCCAAAACTGCAGCAAGGCAAACGTGAACATTGCTGGCGACAGTGATGGGTGCTCTCCACGCGCAAATGAATAGAACTTGCCTTCATCGCTATACTCTTGCAGAAGCCCGAGTTCCGTAAATGGGCAGTCAAGCGATTCTTCCGGTATTGTGTCGATTGCAGTTCCGGAAACATACGTGCGAATGAAGCAATCCACATCACGAGAAAGCGAGCTCTCCGCGACCTGCTTCCACCCGTGCTGCTCCGTGAACTTCCGCAGACCCGTTATAAATTTTGCCTTGGTGAATTCGAGGTCAGGGAAAAAGTTGAATGCCCAAAGCCACGTTGTCGGACTAGTCGCGGGCTTTGAGGCCAACATCCAATGTAATGCCCAAAGACTGCCAACGTCTTCAAGATACGGATCTTTTCCGCGTCCCCCCATCAAAAGCCTGCCTAGTTCAGACGGGACAAGGCCTTTCACTCGCGAACTATCGGTTGCAGACTCTTCCAGCACCCCAGTTGCCAAGGCCCAGTGGCGGATCGAACGGACCATGTTTTTGCCCACGCCGAGCGTGATCAAGGCATCATCACGTGCAAACAAATGAGGATCCTCGGAAACGGCATCGATGGCCTTCTTTAGCCAACCGTATCGCAGCGTGAAGCTTTCGTGGCCTGCGAACGAAGGAGTATCTGCGTCGTGCATCAGCATCGGCATTTAAGCCCAATCAATTTCTGGTCTGTCCCTGCACTCGAACCTCGCGGGACGTACCGCGAGCTCGATGCCAGCAACTAACTTCTTGTTCGCCTAAGTGGCGAGTCGCGAATTGTCCCAACAGCGTGAGAGATTGGCAAGGAGTACGTCTTTAGACGGCAAACATGCGGCAGTTGGACTAAGACCCCCCCAAGATCGAGCGTAGGCTCTAGACTGGCTCAAACAGCCGCTGGGGGATTTCGAGCCTCGCGTCTATGAACGGCCTCTGGAAGTCGCAGTACAGGAGCAATACCCGGTGGGGGGTGCCATCATGATGCAGGGCGTAGAAGTACGCTCGTTAAGGTTGGTCTCATGAAAGCCCCCAAAAGCCCCTCTGATTTCTTCAGGCAGTCTTGCGCCGTGCGTTTATGGGCAAGTGAGGTGTGACGTGGCTGATTTTAATATGGACGCTCGTCCTCCCGGTGGTTGCTTCGGCGTACTGGTCTTCGCCGTGCTGCTGTTCGGGGTCATGGCGTTGATCAGCTATTTGGCGTTGTTCGGGGGTTGCGCTGGTTGGCTCCTCCTGATCGTGGGGTTCTGGGCGTTCGTTGAAGCATTGTGGGCAAAGAAGTGAAGCAGTTGCATCGCCGTGAAAACGACGGCTTGTATACCGCTGTCTTCTTTTGCGCGCCCATTCTCCGATCCCTAAATCAACAGGATCGGTAGGGGGGTCACCACACTCAGGATGGGTAGCAATTTCTTCAGGCATTCTTACGACAGTGGTTTATAGGCATGGAGGAACCCCACATGAACGCCAAAGCTGCTCTCAACAATCAGAAGTTCAGCCTGGGACAGGTCGTAGCCACTCCCGGTGCGTTAGCGGCTTTGCAGCGTTCGGGGGAAAACGTAGCGGTTCTGACTGACCGCCATCAACGCGGTGACTGGGGTGATGTTCCTCCCGAGGACGCCAAACTCAACGACGAAGCCATCGCACATGAAGGCAACCCCGAGCAACAGGGGCGGGTGCTGAGCAGCTATCGCACGAGCGCTGGGGAACGTCTTTGGCTGATTACCGAATTTGATCGCAGCGTGACCACGCTACTGCTTCCTGAGGAGTATTGACGCCATGAACGACGAGCAACCCAACAATCCCGGCCCCGCAACCATCGATCATGTCGTGGGCCAGACGCGAGCCGTTCAACAGCTTCGCACCGCACTCTCTGCTCACTTCAATGATCGGGCCTCTGTTGACGGTGGCGAAATCGCTCTGCCCCACATCCTGATGGTCGGTCCTCCCGGCGTTGGTAAGTCCACGCTCGCCCAAATCGTGGCGCAAGAATTGGGCTGCACGCTGCATGAGGAGCTTGCCCAGAACCTCTTGTCCCCCGGACAAGTCCACGGACTCATGATGATGGTGGAGCCGGGCGGGGTCGTCTTTCTGGACGAAATCCACGAGCTTTTGCCGCCTTGTCAGACAGTTCTTTACCGCTGTCTTGAAGAGCGGCGTCTCTTTCTCGGCGGAAATCGCAAGAGCATCACTTTGCCCGCCTTCACCTTCATCGGTGCGACGACGGATGAATGGGCGTTGAGCAAACCCTTGAGAGACAGATGCAAAGTGCTCATCAGATTAACTCATTATTCCGAGAACGAAATCGCAGAGATCGTAGCCAAACGTTCTAAACGTCTTGGCTGGATCATCGAAGACTCCGCCATCACGGGCATCGCCAAGCGAAGCCGGGGAACGCCACGCATTGCCGTTCGCCTGCTGGAAGCATCACACCGCCAAAGTCGTTCCGAAGCTGCCGACCGGATCACTTCTCAGCACTTCAACCAGATGTGCCTCGTGGAAGGCGTCGATTCCATAGGTCTCGACTGCACGGAACGGCGTTATCTCTCGCTCCTCAAAGACGCGCAGGGGCCGGTGCGACTGAATTTGCTGGCCACGCAACTCGCATTGCCTCGGCGAACCATCGAGTCGGTCATCGAAAGCGAACTCATTCGCCTCGGCCTCGTGACCAAGACCGAGACTGGCCGGTCATTGACGGCCGCAGGTGTCGAGCACCTCAACGAAACGGAGAAGTCGTCATGAATCGCCAAGAGAATGAGTTTCGGCCACGTGCAGCGGTGTCAGTTTCAGACATGGCGCGAGCCGTAAACCTGAGCCGCAGTCAATTCTACAGCTATATCAAACGAGGCGTGTTTCCCATGCCGGTTTATTCGCTCGCCACCAAACGGCCGCAGTACCTGATGGAGGCCCAGCAGGACATCCTCGAAGTTCGGACCACCGGTATCGGCGTCAATGGTGAATACACCATGTTCTATTTGCGGCGTGGTGGTCCAGCCCAAACGCAACAACCTCGTCGTGAACGAGCATCAACAGCGGCGGCTCTTCATTCGGAAGTCCTGGAAGGTTTGAAGGGCCTCGGTATGGCCGGCGTGAAGGCGGCGGATGTCGAGCAGGCACTTCGCCTGCTTTTCCCCACGGGTGTTGCCGGCAAAGAGGCCACGGACCTCCTTCCCGTCGTTTACCGGCACTTCCGCCGTCAAGGTCTTGCGTAGTTGTTGTGAGGCTTGTGACCGGCAGTTGTAGCGAGTCTGTCTGGAAGCTGTGTGATTTGTGTCCAGGTGGTGTCCGATGAGCGTGCAATTGCTGTGCAGTTGACGTGCAGATGATGTGCAGGGTGTGTCGGGATGGTGTGTATAAGCCGTCCGGATTTAAGTGATGAAAGAACCGTTTCATAACATTCGAGGTTTTCGTGCAAAACGCTGACAACGAAATCGTAATCGTGAACTCTGGGGGCCTCCCTCGGCAAGCGGAGACCGATGAGCAACTGATCGGACTGTGGCTCCACGGCCGCGCCAAAGGAACGCAGATCGTCTACACCGCTGCCGTCAAAGAACTGATGACGTTCGTGGCCAAGCCGCTGAGCACGATCACACTCGGCGACATCCAGGCTTTCGCCGACCGGTTGGAGCAGCAGGCGCTGCGCCCGGCAACCCGTCAGCGGAAACTGGCAACGGTGAAAAGTCTGATCAGCTTCGCCCACAAATTGGGCTATATCCCGTTCGACGTGGCCAAGCCGCTTCACCTCCCCACGTCAAAAGACACCTTGGCCGAACGCATTCTCGATGAAGGCGAAGTCCGCAAGATGCTGGCGCTGGAAGTAAACCCCCGCAACCATGTCCTCCTCGTGCTGTTGTACGCCGCTGGCCTGCGAGCCAGTGAAATCTGCGGTCTGACATGGAAAGATCTGCAGAGCCGCACCGAAGGTTGTCAGGTCAATATTTTCGGCAAAGGCAGCAAGACTCGCACGATTCTGTTGCCCGCTTCAGTATTCCACCAACTGAAAGAGCTGCGTCGTGGCGCTGCCGACGATCAGCCCATCTTTCGTAGTCGTAAGAAGGGGCATCTCCGGCCCATGCAGGTGTGGCGCATCGTGGTGAAGGCTGCCCAACGTGCGGGAATCAGCAAAGCGGTATCGACGCATTGGCTTCGCCATTCGCATGCTTCGCACGCCCTCGATCGTGGCTGCCCGATTTCAATGGTCCAGCGGGATTTAGGCCATTCTTCGGTCGCTACCACGGGGAAATATTTACACGCACGTCCGTCGGATGGTTCGGCGAATTATCTGTCTCTGTAGAGACGGCGACGATCCATTCATTACTGAAAGGAACCCGTATGAAGACGTATTCAGTTGAGATCCGTTGGAATGGCCGTAATTTCGCCCCGGTCATCCAAGCGCGCAGCGCCAGTGATGCAATCGAAGTGGTGCGGATGCAATTCGTGGGATGCAACATTTTTCGTGCAACCCTGATCTCGTGTTAAGTCGATCGGGCCTGCAACAGGATCGGTGCAGGCAGTCTGCGAACAGTTGGCGATCAGCAGCTACGGGAGGCAAGCGTGAAAAAAGCCTATACCAAGATGTTCCGAGTTTTTGAAATTCA
>Ga0209083_1000858_pt1 | contig 39515 bp, 31 predicted proteins | sample AM7aDNAmetaG_FD_184132 | JGI IMG/M metagenome (GOLD analysis project Ga0209083, IMG submission 184132) | Freshwater microbial communities from Finland to study Microbial Dark Matter (Phase II) - AM7a DNA metaG (SPAdes) (version 3) | ecosystem: Environmental > Aquatic > Freshwater > Lake ... | reverse complement strand
AAATACAAAATGGGAGTCATTTAATTATACTGCCAGACGAAACTACCGAACTGTACTACTAACCGGTGTAACCGGAACACTGGGCGGGTACCTCCTTCGTGACTTGCTTACAACGACAGATTATTCAGTTATTCTTATAGCCAGAGCTTCTGATGACCCGGATGCAATAAAAAGGGTCAGAAAAAGGATGGTAGCGACCTTCGGAGAAGAATTTCTATTAAACTTTGTAAACCGGGTAACCGTATACGCGGGTGATCTGACAAAGGAAAGCCTGGGCATATCAAAAGAGATTTATGAAAAACTTCTATCTTCAGTTGACGCTGTAATTCATTCCGCAGCATTAACAAAACATATTGGTGACTACCAGGACTTTTATGAGGCAAATGTTACGAGTACTAGTCAACTCCTGAAATTCTGTAAATTACAAAAGATTAAAGACTTTAATTATATTTCTACAATATCGGTTGGCAGTGGAATAGTTTCAGATAGGGATTCAATATTTTTCTCTGAATTTACTTTCGATGTTGGACAGGAAATTACTAATCCCTATGTCCTTAGTAAATTTGAAGCAGAGAAACTTGTCCATGCTGCACGCGATGATGGGGTTAACACAACAGTTTTCAGAGCAGGAAATATCACATTTGATTCACAAACCGGAGATTTTCAGCATAATGTAGAAGATAATGCCTTTTTCCAGCAGGTCCGGGCTTACATCAATCTTGGTCTTGTACCTGTCCAGTATGATGAGAGAAACTTTTCATTTGTGAACGAGACAAGTAAAAATCTTATCTCTCTTTTTAATAGAAAGATACTGGACAACCCTCTATTCCATACCATTCACCTTGTTAATCCAAATGTTGCCCATCTATCAGATCTACTTAGTGACCCGGCCCTTGGCATTAGATTACGAAGATCTTCTTTTTCTGAGTTTATCGATATAATTGCAGAATTATATGGTTTTTATGGGTTTTCAGAATATATTGACCGTCTGTTCCTCCATCTGGGCTGGAGCGATCTTCTCCAGGAAGTACGAAGTACTTCATTCATTGTGAGTTCAGATATTAGTTCAGAACTTCTTTCTAACTGCGATCTGTCATGGTCAGTACCAAAACCAGCAATGATGAATAAATTTGTCACAAAGGCTATGACTGAACGAATCAGGTTCCTTGCCAGTATCCCTTCTTTTAGTACCATTAGTGAAAATTACCTCCTGAACCTTGCAAGGCTTGTTGTCCCGGTTGCTGTAAAATCCGGGGACACCATCCAAAAAGAAAATAATCCAGTACAAGAATTAACTCTCCACGTAAACGGGTTTGCAGAAATGTACAAGCATTCAATTGATGGATGGACCGGGACAATTCGCATCCTTGGCCCTGGCGACATTAGTGGAGAAGAATGTATTACCACTTCAGATGCATATACAACGGTAGAGGCATTTGAAGATCTCTATCTTTACACAATAAATTCCAGGGACCTTACCACATTTATAAAAGAAGACCCTGATATTGCACTGGCATTCATAAGGATACTTTCAGAAAAGATAAAAAGACTTGATTCCATCCTTATAGAGATGGGGACGCAATAATTTTCCTATGTAACTCGTGAGATAGGGTAAAGGAATTAACCTACACTCACCCTAATAACTTCTTTACCTTTGTCCTCGATGATCATTTCTACTCCTCTCGACAGGTGTTCTATGAGTTTTTGTATCCTTTTTTGGGAAGCAAAACCATAGCGAACCCGGCAGTTAACCAGATAAAATAATTGAAACTGTGAGAAGGACCAATGCGTAGCAGGGTTTGATCGCAGCGATCTAACGCAAATTAACTCTCTTCACTTCCATAACGCCATTTACCATTAGGTACTGTTATTTCAAACCGTGCTCCTTTCCCTGGTTCCCCGTTCTCACGAATAGTGATGCTGGTGATGTCAAGGATCTCCCTTACAAGGGTTAATCCAAACCCTGAGTTCTTCCCAAAACCTCGCTCAAAGATCTCCTCCTTATCTTCAGCGGGTACACCCTCACCATCATCCTCGCATATGATCAGTTGACTATCACCTGATTCCTGAATAGAAAATCGAATTGTAGTTATCTTCCCACCGTGAAAAACAGCGTTATCTATCAGATTGTAAAAAACCTTCTCTATTAGAATATCTGCGAATACCTCAACATTGAAGGGTAGATCATTTTCCACCATGACCTCCCCGAGCAGGACTTGCTTTGCAGCATTATCCACGATTTTGTGGCATTCCTGCCAAGATGGGGCATTAATGCCGATCTGTTCGTATTCTTTCGTGAACTTGATCATGTCAGAAATCCTGTTAGCTGTGGTGGAGAGTTTATCTAAGTACTCATTAAGTATTGGATCTAATTGCTCATTTTCCATGAGGTTAAGTAACCCATTCATTACCATCAGCTTATTGTTAATATCGTGACGAGTAATCCCGGAGAGGAGGGAGAGCTTTTTGTTTGCCTGGCGAAGTAATTCCCCCCCTTGTTTATTTTCGGTGATATCCCTAGAGATCTCCAACACTCCAATTGGTTTACAATTTTCGTCTTTCAATGCTACATTTGCTGAACATTCGAAAAATTTTCTCTGACCGTGTATGTCAATCACGCTGGTCTCATGCCTGTGAATCTCTCCATCCTGAAATGCCATGAGTGTTATACACGGTTCGCAGGGATTTTGTCGTTGGTGAAACGCTTCGTAACACTTTCTGCCAACGAGGTCTTTCCCAAAATATCTTTTGGCCGTTTCATTAGCCCAGATAATGTTCAGATCTTTATCCATCATGCTCATGTGATCTGCGATCGATTCCAGCATGGCATTAAGTTTCTCTTCACTCTCCTGCAATACTTCTTCCGCCCGTTTGCGCCCGGTGATGTCGCGATTGCTGCCACGATTCCCGCAGTATTCTCCATTAGTATTGTATATAGGCTGACATACATGACTTATCCAACGTTCTTCCCCGTTTTTGGTTATGATCCGAAATTCAAGAGCGCTATGCTCTATATTATTTACCTCTTTGGAAGACAAGTGGCAAACAATTTTGTCCCGGTCATCTTTATGCGTTATTTTAATCAGGAGATCTGGATCGAGAATAAACTCTAGAGGACTATAACCAGTGATTCTTTCACAGGATGGAGAGACATAATTATAGTTTCCATCAGGAGTAATCCAGAATTCCCAGTCATAAGTGTAATTCGCCAATGTGCGATATTTTTCCTCGCTCTTTCGGAGTGCTTCTTCGGATAGTCTGGATTCGGTGACATCCTCAACAAACCCTTCGTAATGGCTGGGCTTGCCCTGATTATCAGGGACAATACGCAAATGCAGTTTTCCGTGTAATAGAGTACCATCTTTGCGACGATAGCGGTTTTCTATCTCAATGGATCCTCCATTATTTAATACGGAGGTTGCAACCACGTCATATTCAGGAGCTTCATAATAGATCTGCTGGGAGATGTTTGTGATAGAGGTTATCATTTCTTCAGGAGAATTATATCCAAACATCTTAGCAAGAGCTGGGTTTACATCGGTAAGTTTTCCATCAAAGTTAGAATGGAAAATACCGAGATTTGCATTTTGATACAGGCTATGATATTTTTCTTCACTTTCCTTTAATTGCTGTTCTGCTAGTTCCTGTTCTGTTATATCCTTAATATATGCAAGTTTATGAAGGACATTGCCTTTGTTATCCCGAATTACTTTCATATCTATAGAACAAGAAACAACACTGCCATCTTTATGCCGTGACGGAATCTTGTAGTTCTGAATAGTATCGTTTTCTTCGATTTTACGGAGAAGATCAATTCGTTGTTCAGGGTTCGCATATAGTTGTGTACTGACATCTTTTATTGACTGGATAAATTCCTCGGACGAACTATAGCCTAAAATATGTGCTGCGGTGTCATTTGCACTAATGATATCTCCGTTTGCCGCAATTTTACAGATACCAATAACTGAAAATTCAACAAGTTCCATAAATTCTCTTTCACGGATCATTATTTTTTCTTCGGCTCTTTTACGTTCATTAATATCGTGGCTTGTACCTTCATGATACAAAATGTTACCTTCTGCATCACGAACAAGCCTCGCATTAAATGAAACCCATACTATTGAACCGTCTTTATGGAGGCAGGGAGTTTCAAAATTTTCCAGGATTCCGTCTTTTAGTAAAATAAGTTTTGATATTTGTCTTGCTTTTGGGTCAGCGTAGATTTGCGTATCGATATCAGTTATCGACTCAATAAGTTCCTCGGCTGATGAATAACCCAGGATTTGTGCAGCATGGGTGTTGGCAGATAAAAATCTTCCTTCACGGACCCGGTAAATCCCCATTACTGCATTATTAAATATGGAACGATATTTCGCTTCGCTCTCAAGTAATGCAAGTTCTAAATTTTTTTTAGGGGTGATGTCACGAACAATAGCCATCACGGTGTTCCCCTTGTAAGGTATCATTCGTGTTTCAAAATAAAATAATTCGCCCTCCAGGGTCAGCGAATATTCATACATCTGCAATTTCCTGCTTTCAAGTGTTTCTTTAATTTTAATCCTCGTTAAAGCTGAAAGGTAATTAGGAAGGGTTTCTTCTACTTTTTTACCTAGAAACTGTTCGGGGGAGAGGAGCAATAATTCTTTTCTATTGAACTGGCTGTCAAGAATTTTTCCATCAGCAGAAATATGAAAAAGAAGGTCTGGAATTGACTCAATAAGGGAGCGATTACGCTCCTCGCTCTCCCAAAGTTCATTCTCCCAATTTTTTCTGCTTGTAACATCGAGAATAACACCGTCAATGAATTCCACTACCCCTTTATCATTATATGTCGGAGATCCACACTCTTGGAAATAAATGATTTCTCCTTTAATATTTTTTATTCGGTATTCAATCTCATATTTTGTTTTGTGTGAGATTGCATGTTGATAACCAGAAGTCATTTGCTCAAGATCTTCGTCGAGAATTATTGATTCAATTGGAGAGAAAAGACCGGGTATGAGAATTTCGGGCGTATATCCAGTCAATGTATGAAATAATTCGTTAAATTGTACATAACTTTTAGTCTGGACATTGAGTCTGAATACAATTCCTGGAATGTTGTTAATTAAAGCCCTAAAACGTTCTTCACTTTTTTTAATTTCCTGTTCCAGTCTTGTTCTCTTTGTAATGTCTTTGCCGGTAAGTATTAAATACGGTTCACCTTTCCCAATTGGAAAGAATACGAGGACAAACTCAAAAAAATATTCTTCCCCTTGATAATTTATAATTTCTTCAAAAATAACTGATTGGCCTTTGGAAATACGTTTTATGTGATTGGTTATTGATTCAATATTGAAAACATCAGTCTGAATTGAATCTATTAATTTTCCCACAAGTAATTCTCTTGTCATACCTAATATATTCGCAAATTGTTTATCCACCCATTCTATCGTGTAGTTTTCCTTTAAGATTATCTGGATGAATGGTGAAAATGTGGTAATACTATCAGAATGAGAATTATCCCTGGGGTAAAATTTTTTTTTCTGACCATGCTGCCTCATTGACACCTTACCTGTCAGGAGAAGAGTATCAAGATGTCTTGCAATGGTATGCCTCCCATGATTAAGCGCTATTGCGATTTCAGAAATGTTAAGGGGCCGGTCTGTATTTTTAAGAAGATACAGGATTTCATTAACTATATTTTTTTCCTGCTCCACATGGAAAGAATAGTATTTTTTTTGTTCTTATAATTAATGTATTTGGATCTCAAATAGGTTTTATTAATTAACAAATAAAAGCAAAAAAAAAAAATATAAATTTATGAGATTTAGATTCAATTTTCGAAAATTTCACACATTATTTGAACAAGTCTGAATAGATTTCAAACATTTAATTAAATTATTAATTATCCGAGGGGTTGAGAATATAAAATCTATCCTTTATGTTGATGATGAACTTGATCTTCTTGCACTTGCAAAGATATTCCTTGAGGAATCAGGTGAATTTTCAGTAATATCGATAGATACTGCATCTGCAGCCCTTGAGCTTCTCAAAGCAGAAAAAATTGATGCTATTATTTCAGATTATCACATGCCTGACATGGACGGGATACAATTCCTTGTCGAAGTCAGGAAACATTTTGGACTTATTCCTTTTATTTTGTTCACCGGAAAAGGAAGAGAGGAGATTGTCATACAGGCAATCAACAATGGAGCTGACTTTTATCTTCAGAAAGGAGGTGAACCATTTTCCCAGTTTGCAGAACTTTTAAACAAAGTTAAGTACGCAGTTTCAAGAAGAGTTGCAGAAGAATCTCTGCAGTCGAGTGAGGAGTTATTCAGGGTAATGTTCGAAAGGGCAAATGATGGAATTTTCCTGCATAATCTGTTGCCTGACGGGACTCCTGGCACTTATATTAAAGTAAATAACATTGCATGCGAACGTCTGGGCTACACAGAGGTAGAGTTACTTGAAATGTCACCTATCGATATTGTACCCCCAGAACACCTGTTCAAAGTTCCTCAGATTACTGAAAAAATAAAAAATGAAGGACATGGCAAGTTTGAAGCAATTCATCAAAGAAAAGACGGGACAAAATTTCCGGTAGAAATCAGTACAAGTGTTCTTATTCTTAATGGGAAAAAGGTGGCCCTTTCTATTGCCCGTGATATAACTGACAGAAAGGAGAGCGAGAGAGCAATAAGAGAGGTCGAAGAAAAACTCGAGGAACAACTAAGGGTTAATAAAGACCAGTTCTATTCAACACTTGCATCAATGGACGACCTGGTATTTGTAATTGATAATAACAATACTTTCGTCGATTCGCACCAGCCAGCCAGGTCAAACCTATATCTGCCACCCGAAAAGTTTGTTGGGAAGCAGGTAAATGAAGTATTTAACAAAGAACTCGCAGAAGTTTTCCAAAACGTGATAGAACGTGTTAGAATTACAGGTTGTACTGAACAGATTAGATACCAGTTACCAATTATAGGTCAGTCCAGATGGTTTGATGCCAAATTATCACCCCTTCATAATCCACTAGGGATATTTACAGGTGTAACTGCCGTTGTTAGGGACATTACGGAACAGGTAAACGTAGAAGAAGCACTAAAAGAAAGTCGGGAGAAGTATCGTTCTATACTAAAAAATGCAGTAATAGGAATATATAGGGTTCGTGAAGGAAGATTTTTGTCAGCCAATAGCTATGCTGCACAAATACTGGGTTACTCATCTGCAGAGGAACTTATAGAGTCGATAACAGATATCGATACACAGATCTATGCAGACCCAAAAGCGAGAGAAATATCAAAGCGTATTTTACTCAAAGAAGGAGTCCTGGAAAATTTTGAAACTCCCTGTCTCCACAAAGATGGTTCAATAGTATGGGTTTCATTTAATGCAAAAATAGTCCGAGATGAAGAAGGTAACATTTTGTACCATGAAGGTACGAGCCAGAATATATCAGAGCGTAAAAAGATGGAGAACGCAATCAGACAGGCGAACCGGAAATTAAATCTCCTTTCCCAGATAACAAGGCATGATATTAAAAATCAGCTTATAGTCCAGAATTCATTTCTCCAGCTCCTCGAAGAGGAACTGCCGGAAGTTGCTATCAATGAATATTTCAGGAAATTAAAAAATACCGCAACCCGTATTTTTTCACTGATCCAGTTTACAAAAGAATACGAGCAGATCGGTGTTACTGAACCAGGATGGATAGATTGCCAAAAGCTAGTTAGCGATATAGCAAATCAAGCATCACCTGAACATGTCCTGATAAAAAACGATATTGATGTTGGATTTGAAGTTTTTTCCGATCCATTGATTGCCAAGGTTTTCTATAATTTAATCGACAATTCAATAAGTTATGGAGAGAAAATAACACAAATAAGGTTTTCCTTAATAAGTTCCCCTGCGAGTCAGGTTATCATCTGTGAAGACGATGGTGTAGGAATACCCCTAGAGGACAAGGAAAATATATTTAAACGTGGTTTTGGAAAGCATACAGGATTTGGTTTGGCCATTTCCCGCGAAATACTTGATATAACTGGGATCAGCATATGCGAGAACGGAAAACAAGGCGAGGGAGCACGTTTTGAATTAACGTTCCCTGATGGATGTCACCGGTTCAAAAACAATACAAAGTGACTTCTTTGCGTTAATTGTAAGTGATGAATACTTGTTGAATAGCGGTTTAAAACATAGATTTATATGACTGGAAAAATATCCAATAGTATGCAGACAATTCTTAATGTCAAAAAAATGGAAAACGGAATTGCAGTATACTATGATGAGGGTGGAGAAACAAAGTTTGAATCCTTTAATTTTTCAGAACTTGTTGACATGAAAATTAATGCTCTTGACCTTTTAAAGGATTATAAAAATTACACAGTAGACGCAAAAACACATGCTATTGCAATGAACAAATAATATAAAATTTCATTTTATCGAGAGAACGAATTTCAGATGAAGGTCTCACTGCTCCAGATAAATACTGTTGTCGGAGATCTTCATGGAAATGCAGAGATAATAAAAGAATTTGTAAGAAAAGCAGCGGACTTTGAACCTGACCTTATTGTCACACCTGAACTTGCCCTGACAGGATACCCTCCACGAGATCTCCTTTTAATAAACGATTTTGTCAATGAAGCAGAGCGGACAATAAATAAACTTGCATTTGATTTGGAAGGATATCCTCCTGTCCTTGTTGGCACACTTTCAAAAAACAGGGGAAACTCAGGAAAGCCGCTTCATAACTCGGCTGTGTTGTGCAAAGACGGGAAAATCTGCAACATATTTCACAAAACACTCCTTCCTGCATATGACGTTTTTGATGAGGAGCGCTACTTTGAGCCAGGCAGGAATCCTCATATTTTAGCAATAAATGGTGAGAAGATAGGAATCTTAATCTGTGAGGATATCTGGACCGATGAAAGAATAATTCCTGCTAAAAGGTACCACGAGGACCCGGTATTTGAACTCGCGAAAGAAGAGATTTCATGTTTTATTAATATATCCGCGTCCCCGTTCACAATAGGAAAACATCAATTAAGAGAGCAGCTTCTTTCAGCTATCGCACAAAAGTACCATGTTCCTGTCCTCTTTTTAAATATGGTCGGAGGAAATGATGACCTCGTCTTTGACGGCCGTTCTTCTTCATTCAATGCTGACGGCAAATTAACAGGCAGGGCAAAAGCTTTTACTGAGGATATTCTTACTCTGGATTATAGCACAACTGAAGAGCAGGATATTTTTCCAGACAACTTTATCCCTGAAGAGGAGGCTTTCAGGGCTCTTGTCCTTGGAACCTATGATTATATTAAAAAAACAGGATTCAGGGATGTAATACTCGGGCTTTCCGGAGGAATTGATTCCTCACTTACGGCAGCGATTGCAACTGAAGCTTTAACGAAAGAGAAAGTCCTTGGTGTGCTGCTGCCCTCACCTTTTACGAGTGAGGAGAGCATAAAAGACGCTTTGTTACTCGCCGGGAATCTAGGCATCCGGACTATCACTATACCTATCGGGCCAATGATGGCTGCAGCTTATGGGAGCCTGGCAAAATCTTTTGTTACCCAGGAAAGTGGTGTTGCAGAAGAGAATATCCAGGCAAGAATACGCGGACTTCTGCTTATGGCAATCTCCAATAAAACCGGATCTCTGCTTCTTACTACCGGGAATAAATCAGAACTTTCAGTTGGGTACTGTACACTTTACGGAGATATGTCAGGAGGGCTAGGAGTAATATCAGATGTTCCAAAAACAATGGTGTTCAGGATTGCAAAATGGCTGAATTCAACAAATAACAGATCAATAATACCAGAATCAGTCTTGCTTAAACCCCCTTCAGCAGAACTACGCCCCGGACAGAGAGATGATGAATCCCTTCCGGCATACGATATTCTTGATCCAATTCTATTCCAATATATCGAAGAGCATGCATCGCCCGTTGAAATTATAAATGCCGGGTTTCCGGAGGAAATCGTCTACTCAGTCTGTAAACTTGTAAAGCAGGCTGAGTTTAAAAGGCGTCAGGCAGCTCCAGGGATAAAAATAACATCTCATGCTTTTGGAACCGGCTGGAGGATGCCGGTTGCGTCAAAGTTCTGGTTTTAGTCGATCAGACAATTATCAAAAAAGCGGCCATTGAAAGAATAAACGCGAGAAGAAGTACTGCAACACTAAGTGGTGCAATATAAACAAGAATTGCATTTACTGTAGCAGCAAGTTGTGCAATCCTCTGAGAGCCAAAAACCTTGACTTTTTCACATGCTGCAGTGCTTGACGCGACCTCTGCAATAATTAATTCAGAAAGCGCCTCGCGAAGAGTCGTAAGAATAAAAGGCAATAATTCACTTATTGCTATTTTCATGCCAACCGGGTTCTTTCCACTTGTTGTATTGACGACATGTGAATCTGTGGTCATTATTTCAGCCTCATCAACAAGACCTATTACAGCATTCCTGATATCCTCTCGGACTCCCTGTGCTAGGTTATTGCCATCGATAAGTATATACCCGGTCTTCTGGTCACCAGTTTCAATTACAAGGACCTGGACTCCATTGTCCCCTATTCCCTGTTCACGGGTGAATGGAAGAGATTTCTGACTATATCCGATTTTAAATTCACAAGACTGGTATATTGAGAGATCAGAAAAGACGTTTTTTGCGCCATTGAAATATTCTGTGCCTATAAGTGTCCCAGGGTTGACAAATCTCACGTCATCCGTGAGACAGTTGTGGGCATCAACAAATGCAATATCGCGGGCTATAGAGTGACCTTCAGACATAATTGCAAGTCCGAGCCCGAATTCAAGGTCTTCAGTCCCACTGGGACTCCTCGTACCGATAAGGAGGACACCCTCACCAAACCGCTGGGCAAGTAGTGAGACAGAACCATATTGGTACCTTTGTGATTTACTCGCTTTAGCTGTATACGCGAGCTGCGGGACGGTCTTCTCTACCGCATCAATTATCTTCAAACCTTCCTTTTCTGATACAAGGTTAAAATCATGAGTTGCACATCCATGTGGGACCATAACATTTCCTGGAAATGCATTGGCAAGGATGGTGGGCAGGTTTCCACCACCTATCTCACCCATTGGGCCGGGATGAACATTGGGGACGGTTATCAATACCGGGGTTGCATTCACTCTCCGAAAAAACAACGACACCTGTGGGATATATATCTCCTCACCAATCTCTATAAAAAATTCTTCAAGGCTTTTTGAGCCATCAGTCAGATGTGCGAGAAATGCATTCAGGAATTTAAGGAGCCTGATATTGAAAGATTTTTTAAGTGGCCTTTCAATAAGCCAGATTAAAAGTAGAAAACCTCCACCAAAGAGAAGATGAGCCACAACCGACAAAAGGAGAAACTGAGGCCCAAAGAATGTAACTGCAAAGACGGTTGCTGCGAGACTCTGAAGGAGGGCAGGTAAAAGCATAAAAACAACACGATAACTCGCAATTGCAACGAGCACAAGTAGCCTCAGTCCAAAAATTACACCAAGTCCTACCGCAAAAAAAAGTTCAAAAAGCGAAGGGGCGATAAAAACCGGGAGGAAAGTAATAATAACTCCAAAGACTGCCATTGCAAATGCAAGAAGACCTGACCTGTTCCAGGTCATCTGGCTCCCGGTAAGTTCTGTAAGCGGTTTTGTTAAGACAAAGGCGAGAATAGCAGGGATTGTAAATTCAAGTGTCCCAAAAAAACGGTGATAATCACCAAAATGCGACGATGCAACATCAATCGCTATACCGAGGAGGATTATAATTCCGAGGGAACGTGGCCAGGCAGGAGCATCAAATAAGTATTTTGAGAGGTTTTCAAGCTTTGCTTCGCTCGGGAATGCCATTACTGAAACGCCCCGAAGATAAGTTCACTCCTTCCTGCTGTACTTTTAATGTGAGGATCCAATGGGACTATCTCCTGCTTCATGAAAGGAGCATATAATGTCAGGCTCTCATACTCCCCACCCTCACCAGCCAGATGAATATGCCGTTTTTCCCTGATTTTCAGTAGCTTACTAATCAGACTTTCATTGATTAACGATCCTAGTAACTCTTCACCAAGGCCGTCTGCCGCAACAACAACAATGAGGGCTTTTAACCTTGATGCCACCTCCTGCATTAATTTTAGAGGGTCCATGTGCCATAGTGGAGAGACAAGTTGTATCCCAAGGTCCTTTGTAATAGCAGCTATTCGGTCACGCTGATAAACTGACTCAATTGCACCAGTGATAAGCCCTTCCACCTGAAGAGAATGTAGGCCTCTTCGCAGGTCATCCAATTCCACTTCTTTCTCTCCATCTGTATAAATCTCATGATACTGTATACCAGAATTTTCAGCAATCAGACGGACAGCATTCAGGTTGGCAGAGTGAAACATATATGAATGAGGATTTCTCGGACGGACTGTTACAATATACTTTACGTCCAGGTCTGAGTCAAACGCCTTTTGAATTGCAAGGATCGAGTCCTTTCCTCCTGATGAAAGAGCTGCATAACTCATCTTATAACTCGCTTAAAGGTCCAAAGTTTTGCTCGTACCTGTTTTTCATAGTATTCCAGTCCGCAAGATTGGTCTGGCAACCCTCTTTTTCGACAACAAATGAGGATGTAACCGTACCTATCTTTGCACATTCAGGAAGGCTGTACCCTTTTTTATATCCTGTAAGAAACCCTGCCCTGTATGCATCGCCTGCTCCGGTAGGGTCGGCCAGTGTAACTTTTACAATTGGGATGTGGGTTTTTTTCCCATCATAATAAAGCGAACTGCCATTTCCGCCCTCAGTCACAACTGTGACAGGAACTTTTGTTGTGATTTCATGTACAGTCTTCCCAAGAATTTCACACATCCCTTTCATCTCATGTTCATTTGAGAATAATATCTGGATATTTCCAAGGATTGCCTGAAGATCTGATTTTGAATACTTGTACAGGTCCTGACCCGGATCAAAAGTCGCAAATTCACTCTTCTCCGCGACCTGGACATTAAAAGCTGGATCAGCCGTAGCCATGTGGACAAAAGGAAGAGATGGAGCGCGATTTTCAGTAAATGCGACAGATGCACCCCACTCAAAAAAAGTGATCTGGTCCCCATTTTTATCGGTGAACATAAAAGCTGTTGCAGTGTGAGCATCCTTTACAATAAAAAAATTACGCTTCACTCCCAGGTTCTCCATCCAGCTCTCATATTCACTGTTTATGAAATCACCGCCTACTGCAGAGTGAAGGGTAACCTCTCCACCAAGAACTGCTATCCCTGCCGCTATATTTGCTGCGCCGCCGCCAAATAAGATCTTTCTGGTATCAATACCTATGCTTGAATTTTTGGCAGGTAGCCTTTCCACTTTACAGATATTGTCTATTGCCGTATGACCAACAACATGTATCAAAGAAGTGTCACTTCCTGCACTTTGAGCGGAATGTCGCGTAACACTTTTCCTACTACTGACTTAGCTATCCTTTCTGCATGCTCTTTTGATTCAGCTTTGAAGATTTTAATTTCAAGAGAGAGCCCGACTAATGCGGTCTGAGCAACAACCAGGGCACTATTAAGCTGTTTTTGGCAATATGGGCATTTAATTGCAGCTATCTCAACATCAACATATTTTGCAGTAGGATTTAAGCGTTTCCCTGCTTCACTTATTGCTATACCAATGGCGTCATCAATAGAAGACACATCCTTAATTATCCACGCTGATTCGAGGATTGCAAGAAAATCCGACATAGAAACTCCTTTTTTTTGATTTATATAAGATTATGACTGGACAGGACCTGCCATGCGTTCTGGGCAATTGTTGTAATTGAACTTACCGCTTCCCCTATTTTCAGTACTGCACTATCAGATTCATTTCCTTCAACGCCTCCAATTGCAAGAGAAAGAGAATCTACTGCCTTTTGAAAGTCACGTTCTCCGGTACTCTTTGCAGCAAACACGGTCTCTGACCTGATACCCTCAAGAAAGAGGACAAGCATCTTCTTTGCACCCGGCCTTTCTCCTTCCGCAAAACCTGATAATGAGTTAATAAGCTGACTTGAGAGAATAAGTTCAGACTTTGCACGTTCTGCAAACTGATAGTTTATTACTGCCGCCTTTACATCCATAACCATGAGTAGTACTTCGCTTTTCTTACAGGAAAATATTCCTGAAAAACTGAGGTATCCATTTCCATGATTTGGATAGGTCTGAAAAATTAATCTGAAGAAAAAATTTTTTATCGGGAAGACTTCTGCTTTGCACCAAGCATTGCTACTTTTGGCCTGTGCATACGCCTACGGTTCAGAGAGTTATTCTCTCTTCCCTGATCTGCGCCACGTCCGCGTCCTTGCGAAGGCCTGCGGCCCCCCCGGCCACCTGATGGACGTCTCCCTCCCATTTTCTGGTCCTGGGCTTCCTGCCTGTGCAGGAAGTGAAGCGATTTAAAGCGCTGGTTCGGCCCTGGCTTTTTATATTCTCCATCCTGTCTCGGCACAAGTCTTATCTGGCCTTTTACGCCCTTCACCTGCTGCCATTGAATTGAACCTGTCTTTCCCATGAGATAAAACTCCTTATCCTTTATAGCATAAAGCAGTCTTAAAGATTCGCCTGTTTCAGGGAGACTCAGCTCCTGAAAGGAATGAAGTGATCTCTTCCTTGAGGACTTCAGATATTATCTTTCCGTCCACCGCGCCCCTCACCTCTTTCATTACTATTCCCATAACAGGCCCCAGCGATCCCATCCCCTTTTCCCTGATGAATTCCTCTCTCTCACTAATCACTTTACGCACAATTACTCTTATGTCATCTTTTGTAAGACCCGAAGAGCTCTTTTCTATTGCTGCGTCAACAACTGTCCCTTCAGCAACTGCAAGCAGAAGGTCCGGTACAGCCTCTTTTCCTACCTTACCAATATCTACAGCCCTCAATACCGATATGATATCACTATTTGTAAGGTTAGAGATCAAAACGCCTTCGCGTCGCAATTCTTTCAGCGTTGAAGTTATAGTCCGGGAGAGAATGGCAGGCTTTATTCCTTCCTCTATCCCTGCTTCGAAAAGCGGCAGGTATTCAGAGAAGACAACCTGACGGGCTATCGCAGGGTCAAGGCCATAAGCTGTTACAAATCTTTGTGCTTTTACATCCAGTAATTCGGGGATAATAATGCGGCCCCATTCTTCACTTTTTATTTTTACCGGAATGACGTCAGTCTCGGGATACATTCGTGCAGCCCCAGGAAGTGGTCGCATGTACGAGGTGTTACCTAACGGGAGCATTTTGCGTGTCTCTTCCGGAACACATGTGAGAGCAGCTTCCGCACGGTCGATAACCTGACGGGCTGCACAGATAACTTCTCTTTTATTTCCTGATACAAGGACAAGGCAGTCAGAGGGTTCACTTTCACAAAAATTCCTGATGGAAAGAACCTCGGCTTCGGTTACTCCGTATGCAGGCAGTTCGTCAGTGTGAAATATTCCGCCAACCCCGCATTTCTTCGCATAATCAGAGAGTTCAGTTCCAAATCTCCGCCCGGGTTGTACCTCACTTCCTACAAGTCCGCCAAAACCTTTGAGTGTTACTACAATAATCCGTTCCGCACGTTTTAGTACTTCGGATTTCGTTCCTTTTAAGAGGGATGTTACATCTTTTGTCTCACTGGAGACAGAGGCACCACGCCTTAAAAGCTCATCGCGAATCTGAAGCAGGCTGACCTGTCGTGTAATTTCACGCCTGACTACTTCGCTTATCAGGTCAAGTTCCTGCACTCCTTTAATTTCAACCCTGGAACCGTCCTTAATTGAGATGTTGATATCCTGCCTGATTGTCCCAAGCCCTCTTTTCACTTTTCCTGTAGACCTGAGAACCATTCCCAGGTAAGCAGCCGTTGCCTGGACTTCATCAGGTGTCCTCATGAACGGCCCGGTTGTTATCTCAACAAGAGGTATTCCCAGACGGTCGAGAGAGAAATTATCTCCTTCTATCCTCTGGCAGGCCTCTTCCTCAAGACAGATAGTCTCGATATCTCCATCCGACGGCAGGTAGCCATTTACCGCAACTAGTGCGGTTCGCTGAAAACCGCTTGTGTTTGAACCATCAATAACGAGTTTTCGCATAATGTGGATCTGGTCTATAGGAGTCATGCCAAAGACCTTTGCAATAGTGAGACAGAGAGAAAGTGCTTCAGGGTTCAGGGGACCTGGAGGTTCTTCATCATCTTCAACAAGGCAGGTCGTGTCATATGCATGATAAGTAAACTTCCGTTCCATTTTCATCTCTTCACGTGCGGCCCGGTCTATTTCACCTAGTTCACTTTCAGTAGCCCTTAGGTACCTGAAATACTTCCGGTTGCTCTCACTGGATTCACGAAGGCGGGTTTCACAGTGGCAGAATAGTTTCTCCCTGGTGTCGAGCTGCTGATGAATCTCAATTCCAGCCATAAGGCCGAGAGAATCATAATCCATAAAAAGACCTCATCCGAAACTCACCTTTCAGGTTCGATTGCATTAAAGACCTAACTTCCTCATGGCCATTTGCATTTCCAAGCACCCACATAAGTTTAACAAGGGCGGTCTCCGGAAGCATCTCCTCTCCTTCGATGACCCCTGACAAGAGAAGGTCACGGCCTGTATCATAAACACGGTCACATACACGCCCGTGGAGACACTGGGATGTCATGACAACTTCGCCTCCGTTCCCGATAAAATGCCCGATTTCGCGTATTAGTCCTGAATTCACATGTCCAAGTCCAGTACCCGCAATTACGAGCCCATGACAATCCTCGTACCGTTTAATCACTGATGGGTCCATACCCGGGTAGAAGTAGAGCAGTGCACAATTTTTGTCCATTTTATCATTTAGAGAGAGTTCTTTTGAATTCCTGTGTTGTGTATGCGGGTTAAGAGACACCTCAAGTGAGGGATATTCAATATGACCAAGAGGTTCTCCACTTATAGTCTGAAATGCATCCCTCCTCGAGGTGTGCATCTTTCTCACCCGTGTCGCACGGTGAATAGAACACCTGTCATCCGATGACCCCGAGTGCATCACTACAGCTACCTCTCCAAGATGGCTTACGCATGCTTTCGCACTGCAAAGTGCATTCATTACATTGTCACTGCTTGGCCTGTCCGCTGAACGCTGTGAACCCACAAAGACGATTGGAACCGGTGAATCAAGCATGAAACTCACTGCGGATGCACTATACGCGAGAGTGTCCGTTCCATGAGTCACAATTACACCATAGGTACCGTCCTTTATCTCGTCATATATTTCACGGGCCAGTTCCTGCCAGATGGATGGAGTCATGTTCTCAGAGAGGATATTGTAAAGACGTCGGGCACGGTACTGGGCAATTCCGGCTAATCCGGGAATGGTCCTGACTATGTCTTCTGCATCGAACTGACTTGTAACAGCACCGGTTCTATAGTCAATCCGACTTGCAATGGTACCACCGGTTGAGATTATTGAAAGGACAGGGAGTGATTTATCCTGTTCAATCGTTTTCACAATTATATTGGTATCTTCCGATTTCTGTTCAATAGAACAGACTGAAAGCGGGATTCCTATGTTATAGCCGTTTGAAAGTTTGACTACAATGCTTCCGTCCCGCTCTGTTACATATACCCCTGAAAAATCCTTTCCGCCCCATCGGCATCGTATGAGATCACCAGATTCGAAAGTCTGATTCATATAGATAACCTCTCTTTTTCTTTTAATATTCCCGGAAAAATACCATCCATTTTTTCTCTCCGTTTTTTATTTTCAATTTCATCGGTTACAATCCTGGAAGATGCATAACTCTCAGCCCTTTTGACTTCAGCAGGTGCAGGTGCTCCAGGGTGAATTCTCCTCTCAATTCCGGTAATAGGATCTAGTGAATTCTCTATTATCGATTCGTTGAGGCCTCTCCCGCTTAATGAACCTGTACCTTCCTCTTTGGAAGCTGTGTCCAAAGTGGACAGATGCAAATCTCCCATCTTTACAGCCCTTCCAACGATATGATGAGCAGTCCTGAATGGAAGATCATATGAACGTACCAGAGTATCCGCAAGTTCGGTAGCGGTAGAATACCCTTTTTTACATTCTTCTGCCATTTTTTCAGTGTTCCATTTTATGCTCTCTATCAATGGAGCGAGAATTTTCAGGCTTAAGATCACATCATTCATTGACCTCCAGAGATGAGGTGTCAGTTCCTGAAGGTCCCGGTTATAACTCATTGGGAGTCCTTTTACAATAGTGAGAGCTGAAAAAAGTGCCCCTGAAACCGAACCCGATTTTGAACGCATGATCTCTGCAGTGTCTGGATTTTTCTTCTGGGGCATTACAGAACTTGTTGAACAATAGAGGTCATCAATCTCGATAAATCCGGCAAAACCTGAACTCCAGATAACAAAATCTTCGCAAAGACGGCTGACGGTTGTCATCAGGACTGAAGCTGCCCCCAATACTTCAAGGGGTGAATCGCGTGCAGCTACCGCATCCATCGTATTAAGGGCAAGCGCTTCAAATCCAAGAAGTTCACGGGTATACTCCCTGTCGATTTTAAACCCGGTTGATGCAAATGCAGAAGATCCAAGCGGAGAACGGTCTGTCCTTTTGTATGCATCAGAAAAACGGGCATAATCACGTGTTAATGCCTCCTCATATGCAAGGAGGTAGTGACCAAGAGTTGTAGGCTGGGCGTACTGAAGATGTGTAAAACCCGGCAATATAACTTCACATGAAAGTCTGACCTGATAAAGAAGCGCTTTACGCACTGCAAGTAATTCAGACAGAATTAAAATTATTTTTTCTTTTAATCGGATATGGATACAGGTTGCAACTTCATCATTTCTCGACCTGCCCATGTGAAGCCTCCCTGCGATTTGCGGACCTGTTTCCTTGGTTAAAGCAGCTTCAATTCCTGCATGAATATCTTCATATGCCGGATTAAACACTGATTCGGGTAGACCGGTATTATGGAAATGAACAAGAACTTCCATTAGTTGTTTTGCCGGTTCAGAGGGTATTAAGCCAACCTTGACAAGCATTAGCAGGTGGGCCATATCTACAAGCAGATCAGCAGTAGCTATCTCAGTATCTGCAACCATGGAAGAAAGAAAAGCCTCCACATTGCCGCTTCTTGTTCCACTTAGCCTTGCTGTCCGGATAGGATCGGTTTGCACAGTTTTATCCCTACTATATTCAATTCAAATGCACATTAACCGTATGTCAGATACATCCCGTTACCCGAAATTAAAATTTACCTGTTGAAATTAGTGCGAAACAGAAAAAAAGTATCTAATAAATCAACTTTATCAATAAAATTTACCTTTAAAGGTTAATATAAGCCACAAAAATACTCTTTTTATAGATAACCAAGTAATAATAATAGCATATGAGGACTATACTTCTGACAACATCTCTTGTTTTGTGTGTTGTTATTGCTCTTGCAATAGCAGGCTGCACACAACAGCCCTCTGGTGCTGCAACTTCAAGTGTTCCGACAAAAACGGCAACACCAGAGTTAAATGTACCGGTTACCGTTACTGCTGCTAATAACAATACAACAGCGTTACAGGCAACCCAGGCTATGACTGCCTCTGGTTCAAAACCAACTGTAAATATTCTACTTTCAAAGGGCGTCGGCCCAATGCCAATGCTTCTTGCGGACGGACAGATAGATGGATACATCGCCTGGCAGCCGTTTGTTGAGGTCGCAAAGCTCGCAAATATTGGAAAAGTCATAGTTTATTCAGGTGACCTCCCCCCTGCAGGCTCCTGGAAAAACCATCCCTGTGATGTTATTTCTGCAACTGACGATATCATCAGCTCAAACCCGGACTTTGTCACAGCAATGGATGCCCTCTTTATTGTTTCTGACGATTACGTCTCAAACAATACTAATGAATCTGCTGCAATTGCGGCTGACTGGCTTGTAGGAAAGATGAACTTCACATATGGGAAAACTCAGGTTGCCCCAATAGATGTGCTGAAAGAATCACTGCCGACAATCAGGTTCTCATCAGATCCATCACCAGACTGGATGAACGGCTCAAGGAAATTCATAGAGACTGAGGCAGAACTGGGGTATATCGGAGGTGCTGTAAAGAACGCATCACCCGAGGAACGTGATGCAATGATCTTCAATTTCAAGCCATACGAAAGTGCAAAGGCCATGGTCGAAAAGGGTTACATCACAACACCGAATAAGGTTGAAAAACAGGTTAGCCTTGGATATCTTATGTCTGACCATGACACGCCGTTATTCGTCGCAATTAAAAACTGGCAGTACTTCAATGACAAGTACCACATTGCCCTGAAGCCTGTTGACCCAACCGCTTCAAGACCGGATGTTGTCGAGCTAATTGTGAATGGCGACAATATTGCCAACATCAGACTTATCTCGGCGGACGCGGGGCCGCAACTTATGACACTCGCTGCACAAAACGGAATACAGATGGCATATGCCGGGATTCCGCCTGTCATTTCTGCTATCGACAAAGGCACAAAAATTAAAGTCATACAGCCAGTCCAGAACGAAGGATCAGGAATCGTTGCATCCGCTTCTTCACCTGCAAATGACTGGAAAAGCTTTATCGACTGGGCTAAACAGCGTTCGGACGAGGGAAAACCCCTGATAATTGCAACTCCAGGAAAAGGTTCGATTCAGGATGTAATGCTTCGCATATTCCTGGAAGAAAACGGGTTTGATCTCAAAGAAGTCTCCTGAACTCTGATCGAAGAAGTTAAACCGGGCGCATGAGAGATCTATAAGGATTTTTCATGCCGGCCCTGATTTCAATGGAGTGCAAGAACGATGGGTAAGAGTATCTGTTGTAAAAAAACTCTTATCCGGATAATCCTCCCCCTCATTATAATCATAACCTGGGAAGCTCTCGCTTACTTAATTAACAATGAATTTATCCTTCCGAAAATTGAATCGATACTACTTGTCCTTTTAACGCCAACTGCCGATATTCTAGGCAGCGGAGGACTCATTGGAAATGCTGCCATCAGCATAACAAGGGTCCTTATTGGTTTTCTCGTTGCCGCCCTCGTTGCAATACCTCTTGGAATTATGATGGGTAGGCGTGAGACTGTCCATGACTTTTTTGATGTGACTATCCAGCTAATCAGGCCTGTACCTCCCCTGGCCTGGGTCCCGCTCTCTCTTGCCTGGTTTAAAATTGGAATAACCTCAATGGCCTTCCTTATTGCACTTGGTGCTTTCTTTCCTATCCTTCTCAACACAATGGATGGTGTCAAAGGAGTGAAACGTACCTGGATTGAAGCTGCGACAAACCTCGGTGCTTCTGAATGGCATATCCTGAAGAAAGTCGTGCTGCCGGGATCAGCACCCACTATGTGGACCGGTCTCAGGGTAGGATTTGGAATTGCATGGATGTGTGTTGTTGCTGCAGAAATGCTACCTGGAACAAATTCAGGTCTTGGATATCTCATAATGTACGCATACAACTGGGGACAGGTACAGGTCATCATCGCCGGTATGGTAATTATTGGGTTAATCGGTCTTATCTTTGATACATTCTTCAAAGAAGTCGAAAGAAGGAAGTTCAGCTGGAGGGAACTCGACAGATGAACTTATTAATCGAAAAACTTTCGCGCAGATTTGAAAGCGAGGGAGGAGAAGCGGTAAATGCGCTCTGTGAGATCTCACTTGAGGTGATGGAGGGCGAGTTTATTTGTATCCTGGGCCCTTCCGGATGTGGAAAGACAACCCTGCTCCGGATAATTGCAGGCCTTGAAGAACCTACCCAGGGACGGGTAAAGATGAACAACGAAGAGGTGCATGGTCCCAATGAAAACCTCGTAATGATATTCCAGGACTATTCACTCTTTCCCTGGAGAAACGTTACAGACAACGTTGAATTCGGACTGGAAGTCAGGAATATACCCCCCGAAAAACGCCGTGCAAAAGCCGATGAATACATAGAACTTGTAGGGCTGAGTTCTTTTCGGACAAATTTCCCACACGAACTTTCAGGTGGTATGCGCCAGAGGGTGGCAGTTGCACGGGCGCTCGCGGTGGAACCAGCTGTACTTCTTATGGATGAACCATTTGGTGCGCTTGATGCGCAGACCCGCAACCTTCTCCAGACTGAAATCCTTGAGATTTGGAACAAAACAAAAAAAACAATCCTCTTTGTGACTCACAGCGTTGATGAAGCCCTTTTTCTCGCTGATCGGATAATTGTCCTCACAGCAAGGCCAGGGAGAATACGGGAAATTATAAGTGTTGATCTTCCACGTCCACGCGAGCGCACTGAACCAACTTTCGGAGCTCTAAGAAAGTATGTCCTCAGTCTTATAGATCAGGCAAAGAAGGACTGACAAGATTTATCAGCAGATATCACGACTTAATAAAGCACAGATATCACATAGGAGTTTGTAATCATGGTCAGAAAGCCGGGCAAAATGTATAGGAACATTTCAAAGAAGGCATATACCCGCAAAAAATACATGGGCGGTATACCAGGCAGTAAAATTACCCAGTTCGATATGGGAAACCTGAGTGAGAATTTCCCGCTTGATATTAGTCTGGTAGTGGAAGAGGCATGTCAAATTCGCCACTCAGCACTTGAAGCAGCGAGAATGAGTATCAACAGACGCCTGATCAAAGAGATCGGGAGAATGAATTTTCATTTTAAAATTCGTGTATTCCCCCACCAGGTACTGCGGGAGAATAAACAGGCGACGGGAGCGGGTGCAGACCGTGTATCTGAAGGGATGAGGCTTGCCTTTGGAAAAGCCGTAGGGACTGCAGCACGTGTGCGGCCTTCACAAAAGATATTCTCAGTCTACACGTCATCGCAGTACATTGACAAAGCAAAGTTTGCCCTTCGGAATGGCAGCCATAAACTCCCATCACCCTCGCATATCAAGATAGACGAATGTACAGTTAACTAGGAAGCGATTATGGAGATCTTCTCCCAATATCTCTTTTCAGGTATCGATTGTTGCATAAACAAAAATTATTCTTTTTTTGAAAAATGACAGAAAATAAGAATGTTTCACCTGATCTCATAGAGAAGATACAGGCCCTCACCCTTGAAGCGATTGAAGAAGCAATGATAGTGCTTCCGGATGACGTGAAAAATTCAATACGCGAAGCTTCGATCCGTGAATTTAGTCCGGTCGGAAGAGGAGAACTGAAAAATATTCTTGAAAATATCAGGATGGCCGAGTCATTAAGGGTCCCACTCTGCCAGGATACAGGCATCCCAGTGATTTACCTAACCCTCCCTGATACGGTTCCTTTTTCCCAATCAATTATCGATGCAATATACAGGGCAGTGAGGGAAGCCACTTCAAGTGTTCCACTCAGGCCAAACCTTGTGGACCCAATCTCCCGCGTCAATTCAGGGGATAATACAGGGGATAATATGCCGCCGGTACATGTTAAACCCGGTAATAAATTATCCATAACAGTATTGCCAAAAGGTGCAGGGTCTGAAAACGTATCAAGAATAGGAATGCTCCTTCCTTCAGACAAGAACAATATTACCCGTTTTGTAGTCGAGACAATGCTCATCGCTGGTTCAAGACCCTGCCCTCCCGTTATCCTTGGTGTGGGAATAGGTGGCACATTTGACACTGCACCAGCTCTCGCAAAAGAAGCTCTTCTCATGCCAATTTCCAGTATGACTTTATTTGAATTAGAGATCTGTGATGCAGTAAATGCTCTTGGAATCGGGCCCATGGGCCTTGGAGGTACAATAACCGCTCTTGCAGTGAAAGTCAGGACAGCCGGTTGTCATACCGCATCGCTTCCGGTCGCAGTGAATATCCAATGCTGGGCATCCAGGCGTGCTTCCCGCGAGGTCCGGTTATGAAACTTACAACCCCCCTTGGTGAGGAAATAAAAAAGCTGAAAGCCGGTGATAGTATCCTCCTTTCAGGGACTGTTTATACTGCAAGAGATGAGGCACACATAAAGATGAAAGAGAAAGGAATTCCTTTCCCTCCGGTTGGAGCTGTTATCTACCATTGCGGCCCGGTAATAAAGGATGGAAAAGTCATTGCCGCTGGACCAACAACATCTGCAAGAATGAATTCACTATCAGGTTTTCTTATTGATGCCGGGGTGAGAGCGTTTATTGGAAAAGGCGGGATGAGCGGGGAGTTCCTGACCCAGATAAAAGGGAGAGCAATATATCTTGCTTATACAGGGGGCTGCGCTGCGCTCGCAGCAGCCCGTATGAAATGCACAGGAGTCCATTACAGCGACCTTGGAATGGCTGAAGCTGTATGGGAAATAATTCTGGATGATCTTCCACTTGTCGTTGCCATCGATTCAGAAGGAAACGATCTCTTTTATGATGTGGGTGAAAAGGCAAAGTCTCAATTCCTTGAAAGGTGGAGTACTAAAAAGGCAGATGAGACTGGTAATTGATGAAGTCCGGTGCAAGGGTTGCAATCTCTGTACCCTAGTATGCCCATACCGGATATTCAAACCTGGTACAATCGCAAACCGCAAAGGTATACTCGTTCCTGTTACTGATAGACCCGAAAGGTGTACAAACTGCAGGCTTCAGAAGATCTATGGAAGAACCCTTTGTGGAATGTGCCAGATGATCTGCCCAGATCAGGCGATCAACTGGGTAAATGAAGAGGTCTATGAGCCACACAGGGTGGTGGTTGAAGATTGAGCAGAGTCGAGTTCTGGCAGGGTAATACTGCCTGTGCTGAGGGTGCTCTTGCTGCAGGGTGCCGTTTTTTCGGGGGGTATCCTATCACTCCTTCAACCGAAATAGCAGAGCATATGGCCCGTAGTCTACCAAAAGCGGGTGGCGTATTTGTACAGATGGAGGATGAGATAGGCGGTATTGCGTCGGTAATCGGAGCTTCGTGGGCGGGTAAAAGGGCTATGACCGCAACGAGCGGCCCGGGTTTTTCACTCATGATGGAAAACATCGGGTTTGCCCTTATGACTGAAACGCCCTGCGTTATTGTAAACATTCAACGCGGTGGACCGAGCACTGGCCAGCCCACAATGGCAGGCCAGGGAGATATGCTCCAGTGCAGGTATGGTTCGCATGGTGATATCAGTCCTATTGCACTTGTCCCTGCAAGCGTTGAAGAGATGTACAGCCTCACGGTCCATGCTTTTAATCTCGCGGATATTTACAGGGTCCCGGTATTCATAATGGCTGATGAAATAATCGGCCACATGAGAGAGAGGATAGAGGTCCCGGATAAAGTCCAGTTAAGCGAAAGAAAACCTGTTATTGATCCGACACATCCTTTCAGGGCAGGTTGTGACCTTATACCCGGATTTCCAACCTTTGGAAAAGGTTATGCAGTGCATGTGACCGGACTGACCCATGATGACCGGGGTTATCCCTGCACAACAAACCCTGAGATGCATGAGAAACTGGTCACAAGACTTTTTAACAAAGTTGAGTCTGTGCGGGACGAGATATCCCTGTTTGAAACCATAAATACTGACTCCAAAGTTGTTTTTATTTCATATGGTGCACCAGCAAGAGCAGTAGAGCAGATGCTCCATGATCATCCGGAGGCACAGATAGGTCACCTCCGTTTAAAGACTGTCTGGCCTTTCGGAGAGAGATGCCTTTCACAATTTCCAAACGCAGAAGTTTTTCTTTTTCCTGAATTAAACCTGGGACAGATCTCACGCGAGATTGAACGGCATACCCGGATACCAGTAATCTCAATTCCAAAAATTGGAGGCAATCTCCACTTGCCCCAGGAACTCTGGGAAATCACAGAGAGGTACTTATGAGCGGAGATGATTGGCTCAGGAAAGACCGGCTGCCCCATATATGGTGTGCAGGCTGCGGAAATGGAACTGTAGTAAACTGTACACTGGCTGCCGTTGATGAGATCGGGTGGCAGCGCGCGAATACAGTTTTTGTCTCCGGAATCGGGTGTTCTTCGCGTGCACCCGGATATGTTCTCACTGACTCACTGCATACGACACATGGACGCGCGATAGCTTTTGCAACAGGTGTAAAACTTGCTGACCCCTCACTTAATGTGGTTGTTATTACTGGCGACGGTGACCTTGCTGCGATTGGAGGAAATCATTTTATTCATGCATGCAGGAGAAATATCGACCTTACAGTCATCTGCATGAATAACCAGATCTATGGAATGACCGGGGGACAGGGGAGCCCTACGACCCCTATGGGGAAATTATCCACAACAACTCCTTTTGGTTCAGTAGAACCAGCATTTGACCTCACTGAACTCGCAAAGGCTGCAGGGGCCAATTATGTCGCCCGCTGGACTGGATTTCATGTTAAAGAGCTCACAAAGGCGATATTTAGCGGCCTTTCTACCAAAGGTCTTGCTTTTATTGAAGTGCTAGTCCAATGCCCGACGAATTACGGGCGCCGCAACAAGTACCGCTCTGTCACAGACCAGATAGACTATATGAAAACCCATTCTGTTTTAAAGCAGAAAGCCGACAGGTTGCGCGAGGAAGGAAATGAATTACCAGAGGATACCATAATCCTTGGTGAGATAGTAAAACGTTCACTTCCCGCAATGGGAGTCAGGAAATGAGACACGAATTGAGGTTATCCGGTTTTGGCGGACAGGGAATAATGCTCTCTGCAGTTATTATCGGTCGTGCTGCAGTTATGTATGACAAAATTTTTGCAGTTCAGACCCAGGTCTATGGGCCTGAAGCACGGGGTGGAGCTTCAATGAGTGCTGTAATCATCGATTCCATCCCCATTCTTTATCCAAAAGTCAGAGAGCCCGATATCTTTGTCATCATGTCAGAAGAGGGGTTTTTAAAGTACGGGAAAGGTGCAAAGGAGAATTCAATGATGCTTATAGACTCTTCACTTGTTTATTCGCGGCCTGGAACACCGCATGTGCTAATTCCTGCAACTACTGAAGCTAGAAGGGTCTTTAAGCGGGATATTGTCGCGAACATCGTGATGCTTGGGGCACTAGTCAAAGTCACGAAAATTGTTACACCAGATGCACTTGAAAAAGCAATTCTCGACAGTGTTCCAAAAGGTACTGAAGAACTGAATCTCAGTGCAATGAAACTGGGTTTCACCCTCGCAGGAGGATAGTTAATGAAGTTTCTCGAGTTCGAAGCTAAAAATATTCTAAAAGCTTATGGTGTTCCTGTTCCAAAAGGTATTCTTGTTAAATCAATCCAGGAACTTGAAGATGCACTTCCATCACTCCCTGAAAAAATAGTGCTTAAAGCTCAGGTCGATGTAGGAGGACGTGGTAAAGCAGGCGGAATTATCATAACTGATAAAGAACGGGCATTAAAAGATATTACAGATCTCTTTTCACGTTCAATTAAGGGACGATCAGTTAATTCTGTTCTTGTTGAGGAAGCTCTTGAGATTAAAAAGGAGTATTACTGCTCAATAATTGTCGACCGTAAAGAAAAGTCACCTGTAATTATATTCACAGATGAAGGTGGTGTTGAAATAGAGGTAACCGCCCAAAAAAATCCACATGCACTCCGCAAAGCGCGAATTACTCCATTACTTCAAAATGTACCTGATTTCATATTACGGTCTTTACTTAGAGGTGCCCAAAAAGAGATAGGGCCGGTCATTAATGCGCTGTTCAGGGTATTTGTCGAGAAGGATGCAATTCTCGCAGAAATAAATCCATTGGTCCTTACAGAAAGCGGAATTTATGCTGCCGACGCTAAACTGATAATTGACGACAATTCACTCGCACGTCAGGGAATTACAGTCAATCGTGACCTGACAGAGAGAGAGAGAACCGCTCTCATTCACGGCTTCTCATATGTTGAATTAAAAGGTTCAATTGGTGTCATCGGCAATGGCGCAGGGCTGACAATGGCAACACTTGATCTTATAGAATATTCTGGAGAAAAAGCTGCAAATTTTCTGGATGTAGGAGGCGGAGCGGACCAGGAGAGAGTAGCCCATGCACTTAGACTTGTTGCTTCCGACCCATCCGTAAAAGTAGTTGTTGTAAACCTGCTCGGCGGAATTACACGCTGTGACGAAGTAGCAAAAGGTATTATTGCTGCAAATGTTGCTCCACATATTATTGTCAGACTTGCAGGGACCAATGAAAAAGAGGGAAAAATTATCCTTGAATCTCAGGGTTACGAAATGGTCTCCACGATGGAAGAAGCGATTCAAAGGGCTTGCCAGGTGGTAAAATGATTTACGGCTCACGAACTGACGGAGTTATAGTTACAGGTGCAACCGGGAACCAGGGAGCGTTTCATATCAGGCTTATGAATGAATATGCTCAGTCGGTTGGCGGCAAAGGGGTCGTTGCCGGAGTTACACCTGGAAAAGGAGGGCAGGAAGTTCATGGCGTTCCTGTGTATAATACTATAAAAGAAGCCCTGACAGAAGTTAGTGCCACAAAAGCTGTTCTTTTTGTTCCTGCAAAGGCAGCTTGCGAATCAATTATGGAATCTGCTGAAGCAGGAATTGACTGTGTCGTTGCAATTACTGAACATATCCCGGTCCATGATGTAATGAAAGCCGTTGCATATGCAAAACTTTATGATTGCGAGGTTATTGGGCCAAACTGCCCTGGTCTTCTTTCCCCAGGTGAAATAAAACTCGGTATTATGCCTAGTCAGCTCTTTACCAAAGGAAATATAGGGGTAATTTCAAGAAGCGGGACTCTCACTTATGAAGTTGTGGACCTGCTTTCAAAAGCTGGTTTCGGACAGAGCACAGTTATTGGAATTGGCGGAGACCCGGTCATTGGACAGACATTTACAGATGTTCTTGCACATTTTGAAGACGACAAAGAGACCGATGCTGTTGTAATTATCGGTGAGGTGGGAGGGAACCTTGAGGAGGAGGGAGTCCGCTCGACAGAGATCCCGCTTGTAGCATATATTGCAGGAGTAAGTGCTCCGGAAGAGAAACGCATGGGGCATGCAGGTGCCATCATTGAAGGCGGAGAGGGTGATGCACGTTCAAAAATTGAAAGGCTTAGGCGTCTTAATGCACCAGTTGCACAAAAACCATCTGAAATCCCACAACTCCTGAAAGAAATATTATAATAATATCATTTCAATTAAAAGAGAAAAAATTAAAAAAATTGAACGTGTCTTGAAGGAAGTTACGCATTTTTTGAATAATTGACCTGTAGGGGGGTAGGTGGTCGTATATTCATAATGTGGGGGTTATTGTATTGAATGGTAACTTCTACATCTATATTCTCACCACCTATATTTATTCATTTGTTGTTATATAATGATATATTATAATAATAGTAGATTGTGATATTCAACATTGTATATCATTGACTGGGTTTTTTAATAATCTCCCAAACTGCTATATTATAAAAAATGAAAAAGCAATATGATACGTAAAAAAAAAAGAACGTGTCTGGAAAGAAGTTACACATTGTATCAGGCCGATAGGGGGTAGGTGGCCATCTATTATTAGTGTGGGGTAATGTTATTGAATGAGTAACTTCTATTTTCTAAATTGTCTTTCCGCATATTTATTTATTTGTAAATATATAATGGCATATAATAATAGTATAGGATAGTGTTACACATTATTATATATCACTTCAAACACATCAATATAGAATATACGTTTTCGTCTCAACTGAGAATACAGAATTGAAAATATCGAGATGAAAAATGTCAACCGAAGGACCTCTTGCCACAATTCAAAAAATTCTGCACGCTCATCCAAGAGGACTCTCTATCGAAGAGATATCCCGTAAAGTTCCAATAAACAGAATTTCTGCAGCTAAATACCTTGCTTCCCTTGTGCATTCAGGTCAGGCCGAAGTGAAAAATTATGGCAGGGCAAAGATCTTTACAGCAACAAAACGTCTCCCTGTTACCCAGATGCTTGAACTTCTGCCATCTGCAATCGTTATAATTGATGAAGAAGGTATTGTCCAGGATCTCAACTCAAAATTCCTGGAATTAACACAGATGAAGCGGGAGGACCTTATTGAGAACACTATCCGGTTTACCCAGTTTTATAAGGATGCTGCTGAAGAATTTGAGGAGGGGATACTTAAGGCATTGTCAGGGACTTCATATGAGTTCGAGATTGAAATTTTTAATAACGGCGACAAATTCCCCTATAAAATTCGATGCTTATCCATTGTCTTTCCTAATTCAAGGCCCGGGGCAATAATACTCTTTGAAGAGAATAAAAATCCGGTTCAGATTCAACCCGAATATAGCCTGGACACAGTCATAGAAACAAGTGAAGAAATAATAAGTTCTGGTTCTAAATTCTTTTCAAATGGAAACCGGGCTTTAACAAACCATTCAATAGAGGATTACAATAAATGGAACCTACTCTCGGACCACTTTAACAATGGCCCTCCATTGAATGAACTCTTCAAATCATCGCGCCGTTTTCTCTGGACACTTGACAAGCAGGGTAATTTTCAATCTGTAAGTGAAAACACGGGAGAATTAATTGGATATGAATCAGAAGAACTTTTAGGGCGATCTCTACTGGACTTGATTCTGCCCGACGATAGACTCCGTATCGAACCAATTTTTGAAGAACTCATCGATGATCACGAAAGTTTCCTGCTTATCGATATGAAAATTGTCCATAAGAAAGGGGAAATGATAAACCTGGAGACTAGTGCAACAGTAATATCAGATGACTTTGGAAATTTTATCGGATTTCGAGGCGTATGCAGAGAAGTTTCTGAGAAAGGGGAAGTTACTTCGCACCTGCTTCTCCAGCGTGACCTTGGAATTTTACTTGGAGCGGTAAGCGACCTGGACCAGGCCCTGTCACTTTCTATTCAGGCAGCTATTAGGGCTTCCGGTATGGATTGTGGTTGTGTATACCTTATGGACCCGGCAACCTGGGATTTAAATCTGGTTTTTTCATCGGGTTTCAAGGAAGAAAAGCAAAAAGAACTTTCACACTTTTCTTCTGAAACACGACAGGCGAGGCTTGTACGTGACGGTTATCCATATTATAGCAAGGCAAAAGGTTGGGAAAAAGAGATAATCGGACTTAAAGAGGAGGATATTCTTTCAATCGCTATTATACCACTTCTTCATGAAGGATGGGTTATCGGGACATTTCTTATGGCCTCCCACTCAATTGAGGCAATACCACGCGAATCACGACTGGCTCTCGAGAGCATTGCAAGCCAGATAACTCATATTATCATAAGAATCCGAATAGAATCTGCTTTAAAGGAGAGTGAAGAGAGGTATCGCACAATATTCCGTACAGCAAGGGATGCAATATATATTCAGGATAAAAATCTCCGGTTTATCGATGCTAACGAAGCAACTGAGAGATTGCTAGGAATTCCTCTCTCTCTTATCATTCATAGAGATGTTCTTACGGTATACGGCCACCCTATCGGTGAAGAAATGAAAGCGATTGACGAGCGTGTCCTTGAAGGTGAAGTAATTGAAGGAGAACGCACATTTATAATTAACAAAATTCCAAAAGTTCTTCATTTCACTAAAGTTCCTTTAAGGGATAGTGATGGAATCATCCAGGGATTAATAGGGATCTCAAGAGATATTACAGAGAGAAAACTTACCGAAGATGCACTGAAACAGGCAAATAAACGCCTAAATCTACTTGCACAGGTTACCCGCCACGATATAAACAATGAACTTACCCGCTTACTCGGTTATATCACAGTTGTCGGAGAATCTGTGAGTGATCCGTTTCTCCTTGATCTTGTAAAAAAAGAGAAGGACTCAGCTCTCGTTATCCAGAGGCAGATAACCTTTACAAGGGACTACCAGAACATCGGAGTCAGATCCCCGGAATGGCAGGATTTAACAGTTACAATACGGCGTGCTTCAGAAATAGCAGACCTGGAAGAGATTAGCCTAATTGTAGACTGTCAAAACGTAAGCATATTTGGCGACCCACTTCTTGAAAAAGTATTCTACAATCTTATTGATAACAGCATCAGGCATTCAAAGGGAGCAACAAAGATACAGTTCCGGATTGAAACAAATGAAGACAATCTCGTTATACTTTGTGAAGATGACGGCGAAGGGATACCCGATAAAGAGAAGAACAGGATATTTGATAGTGGACACGGAAAAAATACAGGGTTTGGCCTCTTTCTTACCCGTGAGATCCTTTCTATAACAGGGATGACCATCCATGAGACTGGTATTTATAAAAAAGGTTGCAGGTTTGAGATAACAGTACCTCAAAATTCGTACCGGATAATTCCAAATTCTGAATAGAAATTAAAAAAAAGTTAGGTAGATGAAGAGGTTGAATTGTAGCCCAGGGATTTTAGAATCCCCTGGCCATTCTCTGCCATAACGAAGTTACCGAAATTAGTGGCTTGTTCTGTAATTTCGTGTTCAACAGGGAATGAAAACTCATATTCCATTGGTTGGACGGTCTCTTTTCCTTTAGTTCCTGCAAAATACCTGATAGCCACAGTATTGTAAATTTTCGCGAGAGACAGGCTGGATAAATCGATCTCCGGAGGGAGGGATAAATAAGTAAGTCCGTTTTGTTCTGCAACGCTCCTTGATAGAATTCCATACCGGGCTGATCCATTTTTAATGAATGCAACAGCATCAGGCCTTGAGCTTGCAAATATTAGTTTTGTACCAGTGCTGAAAGGGAATGTCACATTAATTGTGTAAATATTTGCAGACATTGTCTTAAGTATCTGGCTTTCTCTTCCAATTAAGGTAGGGAATATCTGTGAAAGGCCATAATAGCGGTCAGAGAGGTGTACAGCACTAAGTGCTTCCGCCCCTAGTTGATCATTTTGTGGATTTAGAATAACTAACTTTACTCCTTTTTTAAAGAGCGAATAGTACCAGTCATTTGCATTCAATGGTTCAACACTGTTTTTTGTCCCATCCCATGCAAGGACAACAGAGTCTCCTGTAATAATATCAGTTTTGTTAATGATGTTTTCACCAGTTAATTTAGACCCGGTATTTGGTTCAAAACCGATAATTATATCACTTTTTTTCAGAAGAGTAATGTTATCCAATATTTTCCTTTCAGGAACAGTGATTACAGTGACGAGAACATCGGGGTTCTGGGCAGCAAATGCTTTCTGTAATTCATCAACTGTGCCAGCAAATGAATCAGTTGTCACAATAAGGAGATTTTTCTTATCAATCGATACAACCGGAGCAGCCGGAGTTATCTCTGGTGTAACATTTAACGGAACTATTGCGTTTACCGGGACTGTCGCATTCACTGTAACATTTGCAGTGGGGATTTCAGTACTTAACACTTGTACAGGAGTGGCCAGAGCAGAAACCGTTGCTAAAGTTTCAACAGGATTAACAACAGGTTGTGCAGGATTATTATTGCTGACGCAACCACTGAAAAACAACATTAGCAATACAATACAGAGAAGAAATATTCCATAAGTCATTTCATTTTTCATGGTAATCACTTTTTTTCTTGCAAGATTAGGGGCCAAACTCACTCTAAAAAGGGAGAAGGCCCCATACTTTATCAATTAACCTGCCCTTAATTCAATCAAAAATCCTAAACATTCCTTCAGGAATTATCATCTCAAATTTTGCTCCTTTGGTGTAAGTTCCGGATTCCAGAATTTTTATTCCTGTTATATGTAGAATTTCCCTTGTAAGAAAGAGACTCCGGTGTTTCTTTTTGTCCGGGTCTTTCATAAAAATCCGCTCTTTATCTTCAGGTGGGACCCCCATACCATTATCGAGAATAGTGATTATGACTTTGTCCTCCATAACTTCATAAGTCATTTCCACTTTCTTTATCTCTTCTCCATGTTTCAGAATATTATCAAAAATATTATAAAGGGCTTTCTCAAAGAGCGGGTCAGCATATACCTCAAGACTACCCAATGTAAAACTTTTTTCAACCGGAAGAAAATCGAGATGCGAAATTGCAAACAATGCAACATCATTAACTTTCTGCCATCTTGGTAAATTGATACCCATATCGCTATAATTCTTTGCGAACTCGATATTCTGCTGAAGGGTGAAGAGTGACCTTAGTAAATTTTCAATGAAAGGACGGTTGGGTCCGTCAGTAATTCTCGTTTTGAGCAGTGTGGTGTATCCACTTATCGTAAAAAGATGCTTTTCAATATCGTTTGTTGTTATATCGTGAAGCAATGCTAGTTTTTTATTTGCTCTGCCCAGGGCTTTTTCATTATCTTTTTTATCTGTAATATCTTCAATTATTCCATCTATCCATTTTTTTCCACTTTCTTCAGTAATTGTAGCATTTATCCGGGTCCAAATCTTTGAATCATCTTTACAGCGAAGCTGAATTTCAAGTCCATGAATTATTTTCTGCTCTTTTATAATATTAAAAAAAAGATCTCTCGATTCTTTTTCTATAAATAGCGAGTTTATATAAATGGATTTGAACTCTTCGAGCGAGGAATATCCTAACATATGGTAAAGGGCAGAATTGGCAAATGCGAGACCTTCATCATTGGTAAGAATCCATTGGAATACACCCACAGGAACAGTTTCAACAAGTAAGTGATATTTACTCTCGCTTTCTTCTCTCGCAATAATTGCCTCCTTTCGTTCAATTCGCATTTGTGAGTCAGCTATCTCTCTTTCAATTGCAGGGATTAACCTGGACAGGTTGTCCTTCAATACATAGTCCTGGGCTCCTGCCCGCATTGAATCAACTGCTACATCTTCACCTATCTTTCCAGAGACTATAATGAACGGGATATCGATGTTAAATGTTTTTGCAAGTGACAAGGCTTCTGAACCACTGAATTGTGGCATCTGGTAATCTGATATTATCAGGTCCCATGAATTACCAGCTAGACTTTTTTCCATATCCTCCCGGGTGAAGACTCTTTCTACAATTAGATCATAACCAGCCTTTTTTATAGTCCTTATAAGAAGAAATGCGTCATCTTCCGAATCTTCGACAAGAAGGAGCCGGAGAGACTTATTTTTATTGTTTCCGATATTGGCCGAGTTATTACTTTTCTCCATTTTCGTCTAACTCCTTCTCTGGTTCAAGCGTAAAGTAAAATTTTGCCCCTTTTTCAAGTTCGGATGTTGCCCAGATTCGGCCACCATGCCTTTTAATAATCCGGTCAACAATTGCAAGCCCAACACCGGTCCCTTCAAACTGATCCTGTGAATGGAGACGCTGAAAAACAATAAAAAGCTTATCGATATATTTCATGTCAAAACCATCTCCATTATCTTCGACAAAATACACCGGGACCTGACCATCGGTAATTGCTCCCACTGTTATTTTTGGCTTTTCTGTCTTTCGTGTAAATTTCACGGCGTTTGAGATCAGGTTAACATAAACCTGATTTAAAAGAACTAGATCAGCCATACAGTCGGGCATTTCTTCAATGATAAACTCAATGTTTCTTGAACTGATCTCATTTATAAACTCTTTTTTTATCTCATTTACAATTTTTACAGGTGAAATTGTCCTTTTTTCAAGAGAAATATGCCTGCTTGTCCTTGAGAAAGTTAAAAGATCATCGATAAGATTTGACATTCTATCGGCATTTTCACGACACCGTTCAAGATAATGTTTTACTTCAAGGTCGATATCTTCAATATGATCTTCAAAAATTATTCCTATATATCCGTCTATTGAACGTAAAGGTGCACGAAGATCATGTGAAACCGAATAACTGAATGATTCAAGGTCTTTGTTCGCGATCTCAAGATCTTTTGTTCTTTCCTTTACTCTCTGTTCAAGTTTCAGATTGAGATCCTGGATCTCTTTCTCAATTTGTTTACGTTGTGTGATATCACGGATAAAACAGACCAGAATCTTTTTACCCCCAATAATTTCCTTTGAAAGGGTTACCTTTCCCTCAAACCATTTGATACCGGCTGGTGTACTCAGTTTATAATCAACAGACTGGACTTCTTCAGTTTCAATTGCTTTTTCAATTGCATCACAGATAAGATTTGCTTCATTTTTTGGGATTATATTCTGAATTAGTCTTCCTTTTAATTCATCAGGTGGTTTAAACAGTAACTCAGGGTGTGAAGTCATAACATCCAGATACAACCCATCTTCATTCACTACAAGAATAATATCAGGTATTACATCAATAATCGCTTTCAGGCGTATTTCGCTCATTTCTAATGCAATTTCAGCTGCTTTACGTTCTGAAATGTCGATAACCACACCCTGGTACCCAAGTACATTATTCATATTATCCGTGCGTACCCATGTCCGGTCTTCTACCCACATAGTTACACCTGTACGTGTAATAAGTCGGTATTCCTGGGTGTATTCTTTGACTCCTGCTTCAGTATAACTTTTTATTTCTTCATTTAATTTTTGTAGATCATCAGGATGAACCAGCATTGAATAGTTCATTTCTCTAACTGTGAAGTCTTCAGGTTTGTACCCAAGAATACTGATATTATCTGAAACAAATTCGATTGGCCAGTTTTCTTCGGGTTTCCAGACAAATGCAATAGCCGGACTTTTATTGATGACCAACTCAAGCTCTTTTAGACGTTTTATGGTATCTTTTAATGATAATACCATAGTATTGATACTTTCTTCAAGAACTGCAAATTCTCTCCCTATTGTAAACCTTATTTTATGGTCAAGATCGCCTTTTGCAATGATATTGACATCTTCAACTATTTGTTCAATTGGCCGGGTAAGTCTTCGGGACACAAATATTGCAGCAATTAGACAAACAAAAAGTGCAATTGCTGTAATTAATCCATGTAGAATAAGTAAATTTGTGGTATTTTCCTTTTGCTTTGATGAGTCATAAACCAGTTCAGTGACAAGGCTCATATCCCCTGAATAATTCTTATCAAAGAGGTCAATATAGAGATACCGGGTTTTCTCCCCGGTCTCACCGTTAATTATTTCAATATTCTTTTTTTCTTTAAACAACCTGTCAAGAATCAAAGATAATTCCGGTGAAGGAGTAAAACTTTTATTACCTACAAGACGCTTCGCTGATGTAAATATCCGGGCAGACTGGAGATTAGGATTGAAAAGCTGGATATCCTTAATTGCATCCTGATATCTTAATTTGTTCCTTTGTGTTTTGAATTCTTCAGCGGATATGTCAATCTGAAACACGTAATTATGATCATATGTGGGCATATAGGCGAATTTGGTAATATTTCCAGTAAAATACTCCTGGACTACTCTCTCTGGGAAATAACCTTCTTTGTCAATAATTGACATAAGATAATCTGAAAAATCAGGAAGATTTTTTTTGAAGTCAAATTCCTTGTACATTGGGTTTGTAGTAACGACCATAAAAGAGCTTCTGTTAATTATATCCACTTCATAAGGTGAATCAATAATCCGGGAAATCTTTGTTGTGTCTATATTTGTCACATTGTGACCTGTCCGGTTGTATTCAACCATCAGGTATAATAGTGCTTTTTTAGCACTTTTATCAAAGGATGAATCATATACTTTCAAACCAGTATCAATCTGTTGAAAAGAGCGGAGGATATTTGCTTCTGTCTGATTTTGTAGAAGCATTGTATTTCTTTCAGAATTTATCTCCATATTTTCATAGTTTATAGTAACAGCGACAATTATGATGATAATTGAAACTAAAAAGAGCGAGATCATCAGATAATGCCAAAATGGGCGAGAATAGGAGTCTCCACAAGTATTTTTACTTAAACCCGGCAATTTCCATTTCATGATCTAAAATTGATTATCTTTTAGTTATTGTATAATTATTTAAGATTTGTGAAATTAATCTTTATTATAAATCGAATTCCAGCTTTTTATTGGATCCCAAAAAGAGGTTGATCATAATAATTTATAGGCAATTAAAAAATTAATATAATATACAATAGAGGTGGAATATGCAAAAATTAGAGAAAATTTCACTTATGGCTATAATATTAGGATCAGTTTTTCTGGCAGTTCCGGTGTCAGCCCTGGGTGGTACTCTTTCTATTACATCTACTCCTTCTGGTGCAAATGTATACCTTGATAATTCATTGAAAGGTATCACTCCAGTCACTTTAAATGGGCTATCCCCTGGTGTTCACGAAATCAAACTAACATATATGGGTTATGAAGATTTTGTAACTTCTGTTACTGTTGCACTCATCAAGAACAGTGAACTTGCTGTTGTCCTTACCCCTGTAACTACAACTAGTGTCCCTGTTACTGCTGTTGGCGGTGCAATCATTATCGTTAACCCCCCACAAATAACTCAAAAAGCGACAGAAACGCAAACGATCGCGAGTCCGCATATAACACTCCCGACAAAAAAATCAGGTACAAAAACATCACTTACTCAAGGAAAAAGTATTAACCTTCAGCCTAAAGGTGGATCCGGAAAAAAGAGATAAATATTCTTTTACCAGCAACCTTTTATTCTGAAAACTGGTAATCAATATTACCGCATAGTCAACCTTTTTTTGACTTAAATGGTGATGAAACTATGAAAAATCCAAAATTATCAATAGTAATTATAATTTTTGTTTTGCTTGTTGTTGCAGGTGGATCTGCTGTAACCGCAGTAATTCTGGAAGTGACCCAAATGGGCACTGTAGAAAAATTAATTCCTGGGACACAGAACATTGCAATTAAAGTTTCTTCTCAGTATGGGTGTAGTTTTACAAAAACTGGCAGTATATGTGACTTTAGTCCAGTCAATGTTACATCCTATAATGGAACAGTTCCTGATTCGTCTGCGTTCACTCTCCTTAAGTCTGGAGATACTGTGGAAGCTACCAGTCTGGGAGGACCCGGAGGAAATTTTATAACACTTGCAAAGATAATTAAGGGACCAGACGGGAAGCAGTATTCAACTGCAATTATAGGTGACCCCTCACGCGTGATAACGCCAATTGCAGGTAATTACAAATTATCCTATGTAACAGTGGCTGACTGCAAAAAATGTACTGGAACCGTTTGTGATGCAAAATCAGCAAAAGTGACCCTGATTAGTGAGAAGAAAAAAGTTTATGATAAAAGTATGAACCCTGGCCAGCAGTTCTATTATAATGGCAGGAATGACAATTCAAGTGTTAATCTAACATTTATAAAGGGCCAGGCATCTTCAACCTCCTGCAGTAAAACAAAAGGAATGATGATGACAGGTCCACAGGCAATTTCAGTCTTTAGTGTTGCTGTAAACCCACCTATTTCATTTGTTGTCCAAACGACCCAGAATTCCTCTATTAGTATAGGAATGCCAAATCCTGCATCAGTAAATTGTATAGATAAAGGCGGTGTGCTTGAGATACGCAAGGATCCATCGGGAGGCGAATATGGTGTCTGTAAGTTTTCCAATGGCACTGAATGCGAAGAGTGGGCTTTATTCAGAGGGGAGTGTTCACCTAAATAGATTCCAGACTTTATTAAAAGTGTAAAGATTGAAAAACTGGCCTCACTACCCCTAACAAATCTTCTCTATTTTTTTATTGACTTCATGGGGTTTCAATGATTGGTGATTCAGCCACTGAAGTCATATTTGTTGTAGAAGTTTTCATATATGGAGTTACTTTTGGATACCGTGTTGGAGAATACAATGAAACCGGGGCAGGGGTTAATCTAACAATCGTAGAGATCACAGTCGGATTATTGAATGAGTTTATAATCTTTCCTCCTTCACGAACTGTGATAGTCTGCTGGAACGGTTGACCG
>Ga0209083_1000857_pt1 | contig 39530 bp, 23 predicted proteins | sample AM7aDNAmetaG_FD_184132 | JGI IMG/M metagenome (GOLD analysis project Ga0209083, IMG submission 184132) | Freshwater microbial communities from Finland to study Microbial Dark Matter (Phase II) - AM7a DNA metaG (SPAdes) (version 3) | ecosystem: Environmental > Aquatic > Freshwater > Lake ... | reverse complement strand
GGATATATAAATGATATAAACCACCATGCGTAATACTGTTTCCAATAAATGCCACTCGGTCGCCATCCTTGAAAATCAAGTTTTTTGAGTCGGTGCTTTTGACTGCGAATAATGAAAACTGAATAAGCAAAAGAATCATGATGATTCCGGAGGCTTTAGAATAATGTTTTTCAAACATAAAAAATGATTTCTAATTGATTATTTCACATTCAATTGCTTATACAAAAATTCATTCGATTTGTTCTGTTGTTCTGTTGTTGAAGCATGTCCCATTTCTTTTGCAATAAGTAAAGTTTTGGGTGCTGTAATACTATTGTAGGCAGCATATACTGAAGTTGGAGGGCATGATTCGTCATTAAAACCAAATGCATAAAATCCTGGAACTGTTAATTGTTTGGCAAAATTGACCACATCGTAATATTTAGAAGTTTCCACTTTTTGGTTGGTTACAAAGGATGGTTTGTTGAATGCGTGCGGCCAACCACCGGCTCTTCCGAACAGATAACCTGTCACATCACACAGTGCAGGATAAAATGAAGAAAGGCAAATTACCCGTTTGTCTAATGCGGCAGTTACTATAGCTAATGCACCACCTTGACTTCCACCTGCAACAGCCATCGTATGACCATCGTATTCAGGTAAAGTACTTATAAAATCAATGGCACGAACGCATCCCAAATAAACATGTTTGTAATAATACTCATCTTTATTATCAAGGTTATAGGTGTTATATCCGTCTAATGCACCATATCTTAAATTGTCATAAACAATTGAATCAAGTGTAACAGGAATTCCATGAATACCTATTTGCAAAGTAATAATTCCTTTTTCTGCCATACCTACAAAACCACTGTAGGGTCGTACACCGGCTCCTGGCACTTCCAATACTGCTGGGTATTTTCCGGGAGCTTTCGGTACGCATAATATTCCATATTCCCGCATTCCTATTTTGCAGTTTTGAACATTGACTTGGTACACATTCACTTTATTGGTACATCTGTTTGATAACAAAGTCATTTGAGCATCCAAGGGTATTTTAGCATTATCGGCTTTAGCTTTGTCCCAAAACTGGATAAAATCGGCAGGAACAGTGGTTGTGGGTGCAATTTTTTCAGGATTAAATGCGGCAGTGGCTTTGCCTTCGACGGTTGTTTCCTGTATTTTTGCTTTCACCGTACAACGCAGAAAACCGGCAATTTGCATGGTACCACCGTCTATCTCCAGTTGACCGTTTTCTAAGTTGACTGTTTCTTTTAAGACTGGGATCATTTTTTCTGGACCAATCTCATAACTGATCTTTACATTTTTCAATAATTCGCCATTTTGAGTAACAGAAACCTTGAACTTTACTTTTTCATTTAGCTTGTACACCCAATCTTCATGATCGGCAGTAACGGTAATTTTTACTGGAGTTTCCGCCGCATTTATTGTCAAGGAGAAACACATCACGAGAATGGAAAGTAATAAGGACTTTTGAATTAATTTATTCATTTTATTAAGAATTAAAATTTCTATCTGTTATGAATCATTTCTGTCTAATAAAATATACCAACCGATTGAGCGGCACATTCATTTTTACCGTTTGACCTCCTTTGTATTTTATGCCTAAATCGTCAATCCAAAGGCCTTTGGGTAGTTTTACGTTTCTTGTTTCGCCTTTATCAACCATGGGAGCCACCAGGTATTTATCGCCCAGCATATATTGGTCGTTGCAGCTCTCAAACGCTTGTTGTGGAAAGGAGTATTCTAAATGTCGAACTATCGGCTCACCATCTTTGGCGGCTTGTACAGCCAGTTCGTAAATAGTTTCGCCCATTTTGGCATGAAGCAAAGCGGTTTCCCTGCAAATAGCCAAATGTTTCTCGTCAAGAACCCGCCAGGGTGTTACCGAAAACTGCATCATGGGCATCAATGCCTGAATTTGAGCTGAACGAATCATCAATTCCTGATCAAAGGTGTTGAGATCAATCTTTTCAAAAACTTCTAATAATCCGCCACCAATCATATCGGGGCAAGTAAACGGATGACCAATTAAACCTGCAGAAATCATATCAGGCACAAGTATTTTCAAATCATCCCACGAAAAACCTTTATCTTGCAGGCGTTGAGCCAGGGGCTGATTGCCGTTTTTCCAGCAAGCACGGAATTCATTGAAATCAAATTCGGCTCCTAATTTTCCATACATTTCGGCCTGTTTTTCGCCGGTTGTATTTGTAGCTTCATTGATATATCGTATGGTACCTTTTTTATAAAATAAAAAATCTGCCGCATCGAATTTGAATCCATCAATTCCATATTTGGTTTGCAGGTTTTTTAACTGAGCTTTCAACCAATCTATTGCTTTAGGATTTGTTAAATCCAAACAAGCACTATACCCTTCCCACCAATTAATCAAAGCAGGCTCTTTGCTCCCTTTTTTCAGAACCAAACAACCTTTGCTTGCTAATTCTCTGAACTCTTTTCCATCGGGACTGATAAAGGGAGTAATCCACAGCATAACCTTGAAATTCTTTGCATGTAGATAATCCATCATTCCTTTCGGATTTGGAAAGGTATTGGCATCAAACTCAAAAGAACCATAGTATTTTGCCCAGTTATCGTCGATCATAAAAACTCCGGTAGGGAAACCGTTTTTCAACACATTGTCGGCATAATTGATAATGTCTTTTTGATTCTGATTATTTCCCAATTCAATCCAAGTATTGTATTGCGGCATTTTGAACATTAACGGATTAGGCGTTTTTCCCGAAGCCGGAAAATACTTGTCTTTGGCTGCTAAATATGCATCACGCAAAGTCTTACCTGCCAAAACGGCATCAAGTTTCTCAACATCTGAGTAAAGAATCAAGCTTCCTTCTTTCAGTTCGAAAGCGAAGGGTTCGTTACTCCACACATACCTTCCCAAATTAGAGATAATTAGCGGTGCAGCCTGATTTCCAAGGTTGTCGTTCAGGTCTTTCTTTTCAGTGTTTGCTTCATAAGGTTGAAACCGAATATCTTTCAAAGGAGTATTACACCAGGCTTTTGCCGTATAGGCACCATACCATTTTTCACCTGCCAAAGGTTTGATTTCCGTGCTGAATTTTTCGGCAAAAATACTTATTGAACAGATAAATAGCGCAATAGCTATCGTTAGATTTTTCATAAAATAAATTACTTAAATTTTGAACTATTTGTTATCTTGTGTTTTTCTAATTAGTATTTGATTTTCAAAGACTCTTTGATTTCATAAATAGGTTTGTCACCATTGATGCTTCGTACATTATCAAATAATAAACCTTGAATATTCTTAACAACTATTTTTGAATTCTCAGGCAATTGAATATTAGTGAATTTGATGTTTTTTGCATAATTAGCTGTATCACTGAATCCTTCCATGTAAATGATCGGTTTATCTGTTTTTGCAGTTGACATATTCAAATTTGTAAATTCAAAGTTTTTCAACCCTGTCAAGGCTGGCGCAGTCTCACCATCATTATTATAAGGAAGTGACGTGAACAAGGTAATTTTTTGGAGCTTACAGTCCTTCACTAACACATCTTCCACATAACCACCTCGTTTTTCAGTAGTTTTGATTTGAAGACCATGCATTAAATTTCCCAACTCACAATCGATTACCTGAACGTTTTTTATTCCTCCCGATAATTCACTACCGATGCTCAAACCGTGACCTTTTAAAAAATTACAATTGGAAATAAAAACATTTTCACAAGGTCTTGCCACCTTATTGCCTTCGGGATTCTTACCTGATTTTATAGCAATACAATCATCCCCTGTAGAAAAAGTGCAATTAAAAATATATGAATTGTTGGACGAATCTGGGTCAATACCATCGCCATTCCACGCCATACTGTTTATGTTTAATCCGTTGATAGTAACGTTTTTGGAATAGGTATAATGAATCGTCCAACAGGGGGATTCTTCGATGGTCAAACCTTGTAAATTCACATTTTCGCAATTCATCAAACAGATTAATCGTCCACGACCTCTTGCCCCGTTTGGATTATTATTAGCCATGGATTTTCCCAATGAAACACCGCCACCACTAATTTTTCCCTCACCACGAATACTGATATTTTTTACATTGCAAGGTCCGGTAGCATCTAATTTACCGGCCGTAATCAGGCTCCCGAAAGCTTGAAATTCCCAACCCTCGAAACGTGTTTTTATGAATGGCAAATAATCTTCTATTTTAGGACTTCCTTTCAATACCCCTCCTTTTGCAATGTAGAGAGTCATATTACTTTTCAGAAACAAGGCACCGCTGATAAAAGTACCGGAAGGAATAACTACAATTCCACCCACCGAACAAGCATCTATGGTTTTTTGAATGGCACGGGTATTTAGGATTCCACTGTCAGCTCTTGCGCCATAATCAAGCACATTGAAAACTTTCTCTTGTGGTTTTGTTTTTACCGTTATGGGGTTGCAATTTTCAGATTTTTTGCCGTTTGCATCTTTTGCAACTATAGAAATTTTAAAGTTGCTGTTTGGCTTTAGGCCATTTATCCTGTAATTTGTAATTTTTGAAAAACCAACACAAGAACCATCCACATAAATATCGTACCCAACAATAGTCTTGTAATCAACCGGTTTGTTCCACAAAACAGTGATACTGGAACTCGTTTCAGTCTCGGGTGGAGAAATGAGGTTTTGAACTGTGCCAAGCTTTGAATTTGTGGCAAATAAAGGTATGTTTAAGACTGAAAAACAAAACAATAAGTAAACCTGAAATAATTTGAGTCCCATCTTGAATCCTGCGTATATGATTTATAGACAATTCTGATTATTAACGATTAAAACGAGACTCAACTACTTACTAATTTGTATCTACTTTTACAGTTCCTCTAAGCATTCCACCAAAATATATCTCAAAAATGTAGGTTGTTCCTTCTGATAAACCTGGGATGAGTTTTACACCTGCTGCTTTATCAACATCCGTCAAATCAACAGTGACTTTAGTAGTAGATCTTTCAACATAATAAACAATTTTGGAGACCTGTTTCAAAGCATTCCATTTTAATTGGACTTGATTGGTAGCAATATCAGCAGCGGGTACCTCATAAAAGATATTTTCGGTTTTAGTTTTAAACGTTATTGCCAAGAATTTAGAATCTTTGATTTTTGGGTCTTTGCTAACAGCCATAATACGAGCCGAATACCTAGTATTACTCCACAAATCCTGAAGGGTAAAGTAGTATTTATCGACGATAGTGTCTACAACTAATTCATTTGTAAATAATAAACTGTCTTTGCTTATTTCAAGTATATAATAAGTTGAATTGGCAATAGGTGTCCAGCTCAAGCTTGCCACATTAGTAATAATGGCAGCGGAAAATAAAGCGGGTGAAAACAGTTGATCTGCTGTATTATTAACTACTACTTCATCTTTGCATGATAGCAAAACCTGAGAAATCAATACTAGAATAGCTATTGAACTGGTTATATTAAATTTTAATCTTTTCATGACGTTTTTTTAATTTATTAATTGAAGAAGCTTAGTAAACTCAAGGTATTTGGTCATTGCTTAACACCCCATTGCTGGTATTAATAATATCTGTAGCCAAGGGGTAAAGATAATTATTTTTGACAGGATCATATCCATGAGCAATCTGCTGCTGAACAATTTGTGCGTATAAATTATCTTTCATCCAAACCGGATGCCAACCAACAATTGAATATCCAACCACTCTTGGGTCATTAGAATATAATGTAAAATCAGGATTTAGAATGACAAGTGTTTCTCCATCCGGAGCATATTTTACAAAGATATTATCTGGACAATTCGTTTCTTTATTGACTAATTTTTGGTAAAATGCTTTCATATCAGCTATTTTAGACCCAAGCATGTTCCATCTTACCAAATCCTGTTTACGAAGCATCTCACCTCCAAATTCCCAGCCACGTTCATTGACAATAGCATAGAAAAAGTCGGATTTACTCATGGAAACCGAGTCCACATAGTTGTTTACCTTCGATGTCCAGGTATCGACTGTGAAAGCTCGTTGTCTTACCAAGCTTAAAGCAGCTTTGGCATCTTCTGTAGGACCGTTGTTTATTTCATTTTCTGTTTCTGCAAACATCAACACAATATCGCTATAGCGCATGATGGGGAAATTAACCCCGGTATAGCTTACGCTCTTTAAATCTCCTCCCATATTTGGCGTAATCCAGTTTCTACGCCATTTAGTGGGTGACATCCCAGTTCCAGTTGCTGGAGACTGTTTACTTAAAAATGCAGCATTAGCATAATTGTATAATTCGGCAGATACATTTCGGCGGGTATCTAATCTGTCAAAAGTATAGAAATAAGTACAGGGAACTCTCATCTGTCCACCTGCAAAACCATATTTTGGATCGACTGGAGAAGTACAAAAGGGCATACCAAAACTATATGCAAGACGACCGCTGTTTAATCGACCAAAGGCAATTTCAAAAATATCTTCATTATAGGTCAAATCCTGTGTATAACTATGAAGGTTCTTAAAAATATTCGTAAAATCAGGATTTAATTTATGTTTACCACTTGCCATTATTTCTTTACATTCAGTATTGGCAATTTTGTAATAATCCTTCCAATATCTGCCCCGTTTGGTTACGAAGGTCTTATTGCGTAGCGAAAATCCAGCATAAGCCAAAGCCATGCGTGCTCTCAGTCCTTTTACATAGGCTTTATTTACTCGTTCAGCAGTATGAGTCTCGGTCATCCAGGGCACATAGTCTTCCACACTGGCCAAATCTTGTATAAGAAATTCATAGATTGAATCCCTATCAGTTTTGGGAATATTAAAGTTGTCACCGGCCTGAGTAGATTTGGTTTTAAAAGGAACATCTCCCCAAAGACTAATCAATTCATTATAGGCCATTGCCCGTAAAGTAACCGCCTCACCATATAATTTACGGGATTGATCAGCATACTCACCAGTCCAAATTGGGCTTTTTGGTAAATTATCAAGAACCATATTCGACCGTTCAATGATCTGATATAAACTGTTCCATATCTCTTTCAAATTCTGAGTACCACCATTTGCAGAATAATGTGCCAAACTGCAATAACTATTATCATCTGTTGTTGAATGCATAACTTCAATATCATTATCACATTTTGTAAACATCAATACATAGCCATACAAAGTCAAGGTAGCATAATTATTATATATACCATTGACCGTTTTAGTCGCAAAATCGAGATTCGTAAAAGCATTTTCCTCTATAAATGTAGAGTTTGAACTTGTTTGAAGATAGTCATTACACGAAACAATTGTGCTTATTATCAATACAAAAGAAATATATTTTATCACTTTTTTCATAACTGTTATTTTTAAAATTCTAGATTTAATCCTACATTAAACGAACGACTTCTTGGATAAGCGGAATAATCAACTCCGGGAGTTAAAGGGGTTGAACGCTGTGTATCCACTTCGGGATCATAACCAGTATAGTTAGTCCAGGTTATGATATTATACAAGGTACCATAAAAGCGTAATTGAGATAATTTTAATGCTTTAAGAACTTTCTTTGGAAGTGAATACCCCAGGGTCAAATTGTTGAAGCGCAGAAAGGAGCCATCTTCAACTGCCCATGAATGTAATGGGGCACTCATCATATCGGCCGACCAAATCGTAGCTTTTTTATTCATCTCTGCCAATAGAAGTGGATCTTTTACTATGTCACCTGTTTCCTTGTTGATATACATAAATCGATTATCTGAATTCATTATATCCAGAATATTTTTGTAATAGCGGGCACCAAGATAGCTTGTAAATTGAAGTTTATTAGCATTATAAATGCTGTTTCCATATACCCAGTTAAAAAACGCTGACAAATCAAATCCTTTATATTGAGCCGTTAGATTAAAACCACCGGTATGTTTTGGATTTGCATTCCCAATCACCACTTTATCTTTTGTATCAACAATTCCATCACCATTCTGGTCAATCAGTTTTAATGCCCCCGGCCAAAAGCGGGTAGCACCAATTAATGCACGATCATCTGGAACTCCCGGTTTTATTGTATATATGCCATTTGAGTACGTAAAGTCATTGAAGGAATACATTCCATCTGTCTCATAACCAAACATCTGACCAATAGAACCCCCTTCTTTAACCAAATAATCTCCGGCAGGTCCAGCCGAAGACCAATTGGAAGATTGTTCCCATTGTTTGGCGTCACCGAGTTTATCAATTTGGTTCCGGTTAAATGATATATTAAAAGAGGCAGATAACCGAAAATCCTTTTTCTCAATTAATACCCCATTCAAAACTATTTCGAGCCCTTTGTTGGAGGTTTGTCCTATATTTTGCCACTGTATTGCATATCCGGTACTCGATGGCACTGTTGCTTGTATTAAAAGATCCTTCGTTGTATTTTGATATACTTCCACAGAGCCCGATAAACGCTGTTTGAATAAGCTAAAATCCAGACCGATATTTCGGGTAATGGTTGTTTCCCATTTTAGTTTTGGATTGGAAAGAATCGAACTTGGAACAAGTAGTGGGGTAGGTGTTGTTTCGTTACCATCTGCATAGTAGGCATCGGTTTTGACATTATACACTTTTCGCCAGGCATTATCAGAGATTCTGTTATTGCCTGATTCTCCGTAGCTGGCGCGAAACTTAAGATCACTCAACCAGTTTTCTTTGGCTGTCTTTAGGAAATTCTCATCCGAGATACGCCAGGCCAAACCTACTGATGGGAAGTATCCCCATTGATTTCCCGGAGCAAATTTACTGGAACCATCAGCACGTAAAGTAGCCGTGGCAAGATATTTTCCTTTGAAATCATACATTACACGTCCAAAAAACGAAGACGTTTTTACATCCGGATTATCACCCGTGAGAATTGGATCGGGTGTACCGAGATTCATCATACTCAATGCACTCACAGCATCGATATACTTAGGGAAGTATTTTGCTGAACTTGTTTCATCGAAAGTTTTATAGGAATTCAATTCCTCTCCGATCATGGCATTTATATTACTTCCGGGCAAAAAATCTCTTTTGATAAAATTCAAGGTATTAGCCAGTCTGTAACTCTTAGCTGATGTTTTCTGTTTTGAAGCAATTGGCTGACTTCCATAATTCATAACATTCCAGGTGTTGAGTCCGTAAAACCTATTATTTTTTATTTCACCGTACTGGGTTCCATATTCAAAACGATAGCTTAACTCCTTAGATAATTGAATTATAGCAGCTGCATTAAAATTAAAGGTCAATGATTGAGACTTCCTATAATCATCATTTGTCTGTTTTACCGGATTCAAGACAAAAGCCGATGCAGCTTCATAATCAGTGCTTGTTAAACTGTAATCGACAAAATCCATTAATCCATTGATTGGTCGAAACTGTATAGCATCTGCCAATCTACCATTTGCGGAAGTCCCTGCTCCATCAATGTTTGCATCTGACATCCTTGTATTGAGATCCAGCGTTAACCATTCATTAATTTTATTGGTTGTTTTAGCCGAAAAATTGGTTCTGGAAGTGGCATTGCCCAACATAATTTCCTTGTCATCGTTCTGAGTTAAGCTAATGCTGTATTTTGATGCTTTAGATCCTCCGGTAACTGACAAATTATGATACATACTTGTACCAGTCCTTCCAAAAACATCATTTTGCCAGTTGGTACCGGTCATCTGTTTGTACAAGTTCATATCTTGTGCAGCACCAAAATATTTATCAAAGTACATATCCTGAGTAATTTCCCGTTGCCACAATACGTATTCAAAAGGATTCAAAACATCAAGGTTTTTGGTGATTTGCTTCATTCCGTAGTACATATTGTAACTTACTTTTGCTTTTCCCTCATAACCACCTTTTGTAGTAATGAGAATTACACCATTAGCACCTCGAGCCCCGTAAATAGCAGTAGAGGAAGCATCTTTCAACACATCAATCGTGGCAATGTCGGTAGGAGCAATGTCATTAATGGTAGTGACCGGAAAACCATCCACAATATAAAGCGGTGAGTTATCCTGAGTCAGCGAACCACCGCCACGAACCCGAATTTTCATTTCGGCATCGGGAGAACCTTCGGTCTTTGTTACCTGCACACCTGCCATTCGTCCAACAATTGCCTGAGCTGCTGAAGACACAGGTATATCCTTCAAAGTGCTTCCACTAACTGAGGATACAGAACCGATTAAATCCCGCTTTCGTGCCGTACCATATCCAATGGCGACGACTTCATCAAGTTCAATACTTCCATCTTCTAAAACTACATTTATATCTTTTTTGCCGGTGATATTTATATCCTTGGATTTCATTCCAATAAACGAAATCTGTAATGTTGCATTCTCGGGTATTTCCTCAAATGAATAAAAACCATTACTGTCAGTAGTAGTACCTTTTCTGGTCGATTTTACTACTACCGATACACCAGGGAGAGGATTACCTGACTCGTCAGTAACTTTTCCTATTATTTTTTTTGACTTCTGTGAGTTAATTTCAGTTGTTTCTAAAGTCAATTTTTGATCTTTGGTTACAACTATGTTTTTTCCTTGTATAATATAGCTAACTTTTTGTCCTGTCAACATCTGTTTTACAACTTCATCTATGGATTTGCTACTAGCTTTTACAGAAATTTTCCGTTGGGTATCTATATCATTCACTTCATAAACAAATGAATAACCCGTTTTATCTTTTAATATCTGAATGGCTTCCTTCACCGTTATATTACTCATATTCAGCGTAATGCTTTGCGAGAACACTGTTGCTGAAAGGCAATAGAAAGCAAGGGTCAATAAAATGACCTTCATCGTTTTCCTCATAAAATTGTTGTTTATTAGAGTTAAATTGAAAATTAAATATTCCGAAATACAAAAAAACTTGTGGACGTGTCTGATTTCAGGAATGTCTCATCATTTCATATTTTGAAATAGTTGAATAGTGAAATAACAGATGAATTTCGTGATTATTGCTTGAGATTCATCTTGATATTCCTTTTGATTTTCTACGTGGAGTCGAATTTCTTCATGGTGAATTGATAATATTTGTATAGAATTTTGGTTATAAATTAAATATTGTTTCAGGTTTCGTGTTACATGTTACCTGTATTGGCTCTTGGTTCCTATATGCAAATTATTTCAATCGAAGCGTAATTTCTTTACCATTCTGATCAAAACGCAATTTATTAGTCGCAGCAAAAACATTTAGTACATCCTCAATACTCTGGTCTGTTCGGCTAAAATTACCATAGAAACGATAGTTAAGTAATGAATCATCGGCTATGGTGATGTGAACATTGTAAAGTCTTTCTATTTCACGAACTATATTGGCTAACTTTTCTTCATCGAACGATATAAGTCCTTTAGTCCAATCTGAAGAATACATGGCCTTTACGTTATTTATTACAATATTTTTATGTGTTTTGTCAAGAACAGCCTGTTGATTGGGAGTTAATGTATAACCATCACCAGTACTGCCAATTTCGTTTAATTTTACTTTACCTTCTAAAAGGGTAACGCTTGCTTCATCCTCATCATTATAATTCCTAAAATTAAATTTTGTTCCCAATACCCGAACGGTCATTTCCTTTGTTTTTACATCAAAAGGCAATGATTTGTTTTTGGTTACCTCGAAGTATCCTTCGCCGACTAGTTCAATTTTACGATTGTCAACTCCAAATTCTTGACTGTAGCTCAGCGTTGAGCCGGCATTCAACCAAACCAAAGTCCCATCGGGCAAATACATCTTTGTTTTTGATCCTAATGGTGCTTCTACTTTTACATTTGCCAATTGTTTGAAATTATGCCCATTCCCAAGCCAGTATCCAACTCCGGTAAAAACCACAAGTATTGCCACTGCTGCTGCCACCCTTAAAAAACTCAACTCAAAGAAAAATTTAGTTTTGATTGCAGGTATTCCGGTGTTTCCTTTTTCATTCAAACTAATAGTAGATGCCAGGAAGCGTTGAAATGCTTTTTCAGAATTGAAACGAATAGCATGAGAAGCACTAATAGCAGAAAACCAGACTTCCTGCGCTTGCAAAAAATAAGTTTTATTTTCATCTGATGATTTTAGCCATTGCTGCAATTCTGTCAGTTCTTCTTTATTAAGTTCCTGAGCAAAATAGCCGGCAATCAATTCATCAATTCCTTCTATGTCCTTTATTGTATTCATCATAAGTGCTTGTATTAGTAAGGCAGAAATTTTGTCTTAGTGGGTAGTGTAAAAGATGATTATTTTCAACAAAATGTAAAATAATTTGGAGGATTGAATTAAAACAAGTTTAATATTCATATATTCAGCCTATTAGCAAATAACTATTTAACTGGTTTATTTAAACAAATAGAGCCATAAAGCCCACAACGAAATATATTGACTGAGATCGGTGCGAAGTTTTGCTAAAGCATTTTTAATATGATATTTTACGGTATTTACCGAAATATTCAACTCATGTGCAATATCATCGTATTTCATTTGTTCGAAACGACTTAATTCAAATACTTTACGACATTCTTCCGAAAGATCATTGATTGATTGCTCAATTTTATTTTCCAATTCTTTTTCAAGTAAAGTAGCAAGAGGCTGGCTATCAGAAATTAGAAAACTACCATTCGCATCCAACAATTCTTCTTGCTCCGGAAATCGGGTTTCTTTAACTACATATTGTAATTGCTGATAATTAAGGCATTTGTTGCGGACTGATTTTACAAGGTAGGCTCGCAGGGAGGATTGAATTTCAATGGTTTCACGTTTTTCCCAAAGATACAGTATTATATCACCGACAATGGTCTCGGCAAGAAAATCATCTTTTAAAAATTCGGAAGCAATACTACACAACAAACCATAATGCGTGTCGAATACATAACGAAAGGCATTTTCGTCACCCAGCTTTAATTTTTGAAGTAGAAGTTGTTCCTGCATCTTGTGTTCTGTACAAATGATTAGTTTGTAGGCAATTTCTAATGAAAACACAATTTAATGTACGATCATTCAATTGCAATTTGAGACACAAATGTAGTCTATTTTTTGATTTAGTTGTATTTACTGATCAGAATAAATTATTTTAAGGAGTTAAAATATCGTGTGTTTGACATAATAAATTTAATAATTTCAATAAATACTTAATCTGTTTTATTGATGAGCAATATATTGATTGAACTGTTTTAGGATGGCAATTGCCCATAAAGCACCTAATTTTTCAGCACCTAGGACATTCGGATGAAGGTAGAAAGTACCTGAGTTGCCGTTTTCAGCTCTGAGGTATTGTTTGTAATTGTTTTTGAAGAAATTATAGGCTTTTCGATCACCAACGAAAACCTGACTTGGTCTCATTTTGCTAATAGCTATGATTTGTGGGACGTACCTTTGTAACCGAGCCAAACCTTCCGCCATATAAAGCGAACTGTTATGTGTGTTGGGGCTATACCATGTTGGACAATGCAATACAATGAGACAATTTGGATATCTGCTTATAAGACTGTCAAAAATTACAAGCAAATTTTTCTTATAATCTTCGGGAGATACCGGTGAACCATTTGGTCCTTTGATAGCACTATCATTCGTACCCAATTTAATTGAAAAAACCAAGGTTAACTCTTTCTGGTAAAATGAGTCGGCAGCTGCTGCTACTTTGGGAAATAGTTTGTGCGTAGATGGTAAAAAATCAACCGTAGTACTTCCACTAACTCCACAATTAGCAAATTGCACCTCACAATTATGCTCGTTCAGATAATTGACAGTAGTTGCCGGAGGAGCTTGTGATGAGGGATCTTTGAAATTTGAGCCCTCAGTAATACTATTACCTATAAAGACGATATTGAACTTTTTTACATGATTTTCAGCTGGTAAGTTTAGCACTACTGAAAGCAATACTAATAAACCAAAAGTGATTCTTTTCATTGATTTTTCCCCAAATTTAGACTATTACTTCACAAACTTACTTGCTTTTCCATTTATACAGATAATATACATTCCGTTTGACAACTTGCGTGTGTACATTCCACTTGTTCTTGTTTTTTCAATAAGCATTCCATTGATACTGTAAAGTTCAATGTTTGACTCGCCTTGTAACAGTAATGCGATACCTACTGAATTAATAATGATGGTTGGGTTTGTTGTTTCAACAGGAGTCAATTGAGTGTAAAAGCCAGACTCGAATGCGCCCATTCTTGGGGTACCACCTCTCGAAGTATTTGGCAAATAGTCAGTTGTAATTCCCGCAATAGCTAATCCTGGTAAGGATATCGTTGCATTTGTTTGGTAATCAGTGGCTGAAGCTCCCCCCGGATTCAGAAATAATGGGTTTACAGCTAAACTGTTTCCATCATTCCCAGTCTGACCTGTTACAATGGGTAAAGCCGTTTTATCAGTACCGCCATAATTGCCTAACTTCCCATTAGTACCGGATACATAATAATCGTTGTAATTACAATCGAATATAGCACCTGTGGCAGCTGCAGCAGCATAAAATGCATAATGTGTAACAGATCCACCAGTACGAGCATTTACAATAAGGTTGTTTTTGATATTTTTGTTATAAGTTGTCGAATTGTTAGTTCGCAAAGCATACGAAATGGCACCTGCACCTGAAGGATGAGTTCCGCCAATATAAATGCTATTAAAATAAATATTGGTAGTTGAGGCTGCTTGAGCATTAACCTCCGATATACCAATAAAATCAGTTGCTGTATTATCTCCTAAACTAACAATATTATTAAACAGGGTAGAAGTGCTTGGAACAGCAATACTGTTATTTTCAATTGATATTCCCTTTACCACTCCTGAACCGATACTTGCCGGAAGGGTTAATTTACTGATAAAATTAGCATTAACAGTAGTAGTGCCATTTTCAACTTTAATTCCATAAACTCCGGCAGTACCACTGGCATTGGATGCTGAATTTGAGACAATATTAGCAACGATATTTCCAGTTACAGTATTTGTTCCCGGATTGGCAATACGAATACCAAAAACACAATTATCAACCACATTTGAGCTTAAATTTATACTATTTGGAGCATTAAAGCTACCAATAGTGTTTCCGGTGATGGTATTTATTCCTGAAGTTACACCTGAAGTAAGCACATTGCTAAAAATACCATACAAAGTGGTTTTATTAACTGTTGTAATAGAGCCAATGCTATTGTTACTGCAATCGATGGTGCCACCACCCGAATTGGTTATATTAAATCCGTAAAAACTACCACCTGAGGCTGGCTTATAGGTGATTGAACCTACCGAAGCATCACCAACGATATTTCCGGTAGCTGATATGCCAACTCCAACAAAACTAGCAACCGTAAAAAGACCTGTACCCGAATTGCTCCATGAAATATTTTTTACTATATTATTTTGTAAATACAGGAGATTTACATTTGAAGGTCCCGGATTGCTGGAATTAGTGATATTAAAAGCGGTGAAAACATTATCAAATGCAGCTGTCTTTGTCAATGCTGAAGCACCACATTGAGCAGAACTACCCCCAATATAGTTCCCCGAAATAGTATGCCCGGTTGACGCTGCAATTTCTATTATTGTCTTATTAGTGCCTGATGTTGTTGGAACAAGGTTAGTCGTTTCGTAGAAGCTATTCCCCGAAATGGTCCAGTTGGTATTAAAGGTCTGAATCCGTATGGCACGGGAATATAGTGTTCCCGACATACAATCGGCAAATTCATTGTAGCTAATGATGTTATTGTCGTTAGGAATTGTTGCACCACTCGAAATAAGGGAGATTTGAGGTCTGTTGCTGTTGTTGGCATTGCTAATCAGATTATGGTCAATGGTATTGTTGCTATTTCCATTGCTGGCAAAGTTTATCGTTGCCATATAATCAACATTGGATGAACCCTTTAAAGTACAATATTTTATCATATTGTTCGATGCACCGGCATCAAATTTTATGGTGTTGGCACTGCTCATAGTGTTACCCGTATTGCTAATGGTCAAATCACGCGTGGAACCGTTTAAACTTCCATCAGCATTATGTAGCCGACCATCAATAGTCACATTATTTGCTCCATAAAACGTAATAAGAGGACTATTCAAATCACCACCAATTGTTTTTCCCGTTACAGTAGGAAAAATATTAATGGTAGTATAATTATTGTACAAGGCTGTCACAAGGGCAGATGCGCCGCTGCCACTCCATCCGTTTGGAATATTAATGCTTGGAATAGAAGTATATCCACTACCCGGACGAGCCTGAGCAATCGTAAGTGCCACACCGACAGGAGTTGATCCCGGAGCAGTAGCAGGGGAAACTATTTTTACGGATAAACCGGCACCTGAACCCGGGCTTCCACCATTGAAAGTAGCTATCGGACCATATCCCGCACCGCCATTGGTCATTGTAAATACGAGATTTGCATTGGTTTGAGATGCTGGTACTGTAGCTGTTGCAATAGTTCCAGTAGCACCTGTAGGAGCATCAATAGTTACAGTAAAAGTTCCGGTATAACTGCCACCAGTCATAACAATGCCGGAAACAAAACCATTGGTGACGGTTGTAACCAGGGTTCCCGGAGTATTTACCGTCCCACCACTCAAAGTAACTTTCGGAGCCACAAAACCACTCCCACCTACAATTGATGCAACTGTTTTTACGCCCAAGCTTCCGGCGTTTAGCTGAGCTGTTGCAGTTTCGGTAGTATTATCGATAATCTGCAAATTGACAACACTCTTATATATATCAGCAGCATTTGTATTAATATCATCGAAAGCAAGTTTCAATGTTGCAAAATCGGCACCAACGGCACCGACTGTTTTGGTTACCGGATTTTGGTATTTCATCAAAATTGCCGAACAATAAGGTTGAAGAGTGATAGAACCATCGTATATTTTGCTATCCACAGAAATATATTTTGCACCCAATGAAATAGTTATTGGAGCTTTTGTCGTGTTAGTTTCAAACCGGATATCGTTGATATTAACAACCGGTATTGGTGACTTCTTAGAATGGGCATCCTGAGCTGTTATCGTTTGCCATTCGGTTAAAGCCCGTTGAGCCCAAGGCAACGAGGGTTGGGTTATAGTAAATGATTTTACATCATCCATTGGCCTTGCAAAATAACTGCTGTCGGCAACACCCAATAGATTAATATCATTTACGTTGCTGGAAAAATTACAAGTGATTTGTGAAGCAGTTTTTGCAAAGAAAATATTGCGTCTTAAGGACTCATTCCAATTCACGGCAGTAGTGCTTGAATTTAAAATGCCTAAACCAGTTCCACAATTGTATGTCGTATTGTCAGTTACTATATTATCGTGGGCTTTATGTAATTTTATACCGGTATTTCCATTATTTCCAACAGAGTTATTTGTAACAATAAGATGTGATGCATACTCATCAAGATAAATACCCTCTGCCAGGGAGGTTTGCCGTACTGCTCCGGCACCATTGCCAATGGAATTAGTAATGATATTATGGTCAATAGTCCGAATTCCGGTCCAATCGCCTGCCGTATAAATTGCACCACCATCATTCAGCACCAAACAAACAGAATCAATATAATTATACGAAATATTTATTTTAGTACCCAGGGTGCCGGGTCGAACGAAAATCCCATTGTATCCTGTTTTTTTTATCGTATTATACTTGATAATCCCATCGTTACACGAAAAATACATGCCACCATTACCCTGTATATTGCGTGATTGTCCCGGAATCATAGCTATATTTGACAGAGCATTATTAGTAATGGTGAATATAGAAGCATAATAACTGTATATTCCATAAGCATTACACTGATTTATAGTATTAGCATCAAAAATACAGCCCGCTCCTTGTCCTAGTTCTATTCCATTATTTCCACAAAATGAAATATCGCAATACTGAACGTTACAATAATCATTGATGTCTGAAGAATTAGATTGTTTAAAATATACTGCATTGTTTATTGAACCGCTCAAATTTAGATTGTCCAACGTAATATAGTCGTAACCACCAATGCTGTATATCAAATCGTTTAACGTGGCTACCTGCACGACCTTTGTTGTGGGGTCAACCGCTCCAAAATACATATAGAATTTCCCTGTAAGGGTATTGTGATACCATTCGCCATAGGTTGTCAGGGTTTTCAAATCATTCAGTATAAAATAACCAAAACCGGCACTGGAAGGTGTCTGTGTTGATCCGCTATTGCTACAATTATAGCTTAATGTAGTTCCGGTATGGTCAGTAATGGTGCCTCTATCCAGCGTCCAGTCATTTTTACGAATTGCAATGTCTGCCCCAGTCCAACTGGGTGAAGCAGCCAATCCTGTGTCGGAGATTGAAGTATTGGTACTATATGATTCGTATGTCAGAAAACCGGTATCGGGATAACGTCCCATTGCAACCTGTTTTCCATCAAGGGTTACCATGTTGGTGAGTGCATCTGAAGTTATTACCTTGGAATAAATACCACCGCCTTCATTGGTCCAGCCGGTTATAGTTGTAAATCCGGTGATAATCGGTTTAGCACCTGTTCCGTAAGCACTTAATGTAATAGGATTTCCACTTGTACCAGACTTATTGATAGTTACAGAACCGTAGAACGAATCACCACGGTTGAAAAAGATAGTACTTCCAGCTGGTATTGATGAAAAAACTGAATTTAGTTTAGAAATGCTTTGCCATGCTGTAGATGTGGTTAAACCATTAGCAGCATCATTACCTGAGGCGGAAATATAATAATTGGTGGCAGTTGCTTTGATAGAATATAAACTCAATAGGAATAAAACAAAAATTGAGAAAGCAAAGGAATGAGTAATAGTAACAGATTTTCTTTTTGAATTCATTTTTATTAGATTTTCTGAAAAATATTTATGGCATAGATGATTTTCGAAATTTTTAGAATTACAAACGCTGACAGTCCTTTTCTATACCTGTCAGCGTTTTATTAATCAGTTAGTTAAGTTGGAGCTTTTGCAAAATTAGTAAAACACTTCTAACTTACAACTTTAGAAATTTCTTAACCTCAAAATTATCTCCCAATTCTAGCTTGACAAAGTAAATACCCTGAGGGAAATTAGAAGCATTGACCACTGTTTTTGCGTTTATTTTGCCTGAGAAGACAAGCTGACCCATTGAATTCAACACTTCAAAAGCATGGTTTTCATTGTTTCCTTCTAATTCAATTGTGAATTGATTCACTATAGGATTTGGATAAATTTTAATTAGTTTGTTGACAGAAAATTGACTTCCAACCGCTGTATCAATATATCTCATTAAAACTACAGAAGTAAAGGGCAGTAAAGTAATAGAGCTATCGTATATTTTGCTATCCACGCTTATATACTTTCCATCAAGGGCGATTGATTTTGAATCTAAGCTTGGGTTGTATTCAAATCGAATATCATTATAACTTGTAATCTTGACAGGTGACTTTTTGGAATGTGCATCCTGACCGGTTATTGTTTGCCATGAAGCGAGCGTATTTGTTGACCAGGAGCCACTTATTGTTACTGCTATTGATTTATTGTCATCGGCTGGTCTTGCATAATAATTACTGTCAGCCACACCCAGTAAACTAATATCATTTACGTTACTGGCAAAATTACAGGTATATTGAGAAGTCGTTTTTGCAAGAAATATATTGCGTCTAATGGATTGATTCCAATTGATAGGAGCGCCACTTGAATTTAAAATACCTAAACCCACTGCACAATTAAAGCTAGTATTATCGGTAATTAGGTCATCGTGCGCTTTATGTAATTTAATTCCGGTATTACCACTATTGGCTACAGAATTATTTGTTACCACCACATTGGAGCTGGATTCATCTAAGTATATACCTTCCGACAATGAGGTTTGCCGTATTGCTCCGGCACCATTGCCAATCACATTGGTGATGATGTTATGGTCTATTAACCGAGTACTTGAATTTGGATTACACATATAAATACCTCCTCCATCATTCAAAACCAGACACACTGAATCGATATAATTATAGCTCACGGTGGCTGCTCCTGTATATTTTATGCAAATACCATTATATCCTGTTCTTTTGATAGTATTATAACTGATAACGCAGCCATTACCCGGCGAGTAAATACCGTTATTTCCATAGGTGTAATAGGATTGTCCCGGAATTACAGCTATATCCGTAATGGTATTGTTTGTAATTGTAGCAAAAGATCCGTAGTTATCATAGACACCATGCGAATTACAGTCCCGAATGGTATTGTTATTAGCAATACGATTTGTCCCACTTCCAAGATATATTCCATAATTTCCAATAAACGAAATATCGCAGTTCTGAATAGTACAGAAATCATTTCCACTTGTTAAATTCACACCATTATTTATGGCACCCGTTAAATTCAGATTATCCACTGTAATATAATCGTAACTACCTGTATTGGTAATCAAATCGCTTATGTTAGCCACCTGCACAAACTTAGTAGTTGGGTCAACTGTACCAAAATACATATAGAATTTTTTGGTTGCGGGTTTGTGATACCATTCTCCGTAAGTAGTTAGCGTTCTCAAATCGTTCATAATAAAATATCCAAAACCGGCAGAAGGTGCTTGAGGAGAACCAAGATTCGTGTAAGTCAACACGTTTCCAACGTGATTCGAAATGGATGCTCTATCCAAGGTCCAGTCATTTTTACGGAAAGCTATTCCTGCTCCTTTCCAATTGGTTGTTTCACCTAATTGATTATCGGTAATCGTATTCGTTCCATTTGTAGCCTCATATGTTAAAAATGTTTTATCCGGATAACGTCCCATACCTACATGTTTTCCATCAATGGTTACCATGTTGGCAAGAATGGAAGAAGTAACTATTGATGACACTGAATAAATACCGCTTAACCCGGGTTCTGCTGTCCAACTTGCAGCTGGTATCGTCACAAATCCGGTAATAATCGGTTTTGCACCGGTTCCATAAGCACTCAAAGTGATAGGACTTCCACTTGTGCCCGATTTACTGATGATGATAGATCCGTAGAAGGAATCACCTCTGTTAAAATAAATATTGCTACCGGCAGGAATGCTTGAGAAAACCGAATTTACTTTATCAATACTCAGCCAGGGAGAGATCGGAGTTAAGCCGTCAGCATTATCGTCACCGGTTGCCGAAACGTAATAATCAGTAGCATTTACTTTTATCGAAGTAACTAGAAACAGAAAAAATAGAAAGGATAGTAAGAAACGATTAAAAATGAGAAAGGTTCTTTTTGTGTTCATTATTGAGGATTATGATTGATTTCAAATAGATTAAGAAAGGAAACATAAATAAATATTTTTGTTTTATTAATTCGATGTGTCTCGCTCAGATCAGAACTTCTAATTCGCTTTTGTGGTTGCAGTAACAGTTCCTCTTAAGATATTATTTTTCATTATCTTAAAGGTATAATTCGTATTTGCCAATAGCGTAGTATCTATTTTGTTTTTTGCAGTTAAGTCAGTAGGTGTCAGTTTTATGGTATCGCTCACACTTCCAGTGGTTTTAATGATGGAAGTTACATGTCTGTCGGCTTGCCAGGCTAATTTGATACTCTTTGAGGTTATGTCTATAGCGTTTACCACATTAGCCGTCTGATTTGAAAATATATTCTCTAACAAAAATAAGCTTGAAGTTCTGAAATCAGCATAGGTAGCGCTTCCGTTTTTGCTCACCGCTTTTATTCTTGCATATAACATGGTATTGCTGTTCAGTCCGGTTACAGAAACTGTGGTTGTATCTTTACTCATCACCAAGGTTTCAATACTATTTACAAAATTATCGTAACTGATCTGGACAATATAGTTAGAATTGGGTAGAGTTGACCAAACAAATTTCATTGAAATTCCATCAATGGCACTGGTTGGAGTATACATAATTAACTGCGGTGCCTCTAATTTTATCTCTTCTTTTTCTTTGCAGGATTGAGAAGTAAAAACAATAAGCATCAATAAAAATGACATGCTAAAGTATTGAATGTTATTTTTCATTTGTGTTGATTTAGCCCCCTAACCACTGCCCCCTACCCCCTAAAGGGGGAATAAGAACGGGGATTGATAGAAGTTTGTTATTTGAAAATCAGTTACTTGCGGTTACTTTATTTTAATTTTGATTATTGATGTTTCACTTGTGTTTGTTTTTAAAACATCAAGAGAAATAGGAAAAGAGTAAAGAAATAGGAGAGAATAAACACAACCGATTTAGTACAAATAAAATCGGTTGTGTTTAGAGAATAAATGATAAGTTTAATTATTTGATAAATTTACTAGCCTTGCCGTTAATGCTTATTATATACATTCCGCTCGACAAAGTGCGTGTGTACATACCATTGACTCTTGTTTTTTCGATAAGTAAACCATTGATAGTATAAAGTTCAATGTTTGACTCTCCCGTTAAAGGAATAGCTATGCCCACTGTATTGCTAATGATACGAGGGCTTGTAGCTGTTTCAACAGCATTCAACTGAGTGTAAAAACCAGCTTCATAAGCTCCCATTCTTGGAGTTCCACCTCTTGTGATAGTACTAAAGTCAGTTGTAATACCCGCAATAGCCGTACCCGGTAAAGACACTGTTGCATTTGATTTATAATCAGATGCCAAAGCTCCGCCAGCATTTGCAAATAATGGGTCTACATTTTTACTGTTTACATCATTTCCAGTTTTACCTGTTACGATTGGTAAAGCAAGTATTTCAGTAGCGGCATAATTCCCTAAATGGGTGGCAGTACCAGATGTAAAGTAATCATTAAAATCGCAGGTAAAACCAGCACCGGTAGTAACTCTACCAGTAGTTGCAAAAAGGGCGTAATTAGCTACCCAAGTGCCTGTACCTGCTGTTGAACGTGTATTGACCATAATATTATTTTGAATATTCTTAACATAAGTTCCGGTATTGGCACTGTTAATACAGAAAGATTGAGAATAACCAGTTTCAGTACCACCTATATATATCGTATTGAAAAATATATTGGTAGTGGCAGTACTAAGTGTGTTGGCTTCACATATTCCATAATACTGGAGTAATTTATTTTCGTACATGGTTATTATATTGTTGTAGTAGTTAGAAGCTACAGAAGCTGCACTACCTGTAATATTAATACCATAAATTTTCACATAATTACTAACAGCACCACTATTAGGGGCAGTTAATTTAGAAATATAGTTAGCAGAAACCGTATTTGTACCAGCTTGTACCAATATACCATAAAGCACACCAGAACCAGTACCACTTCCGTTACTAATATTGCACATAGTGTTCCCTGTTACATTATTTATACCGGTAGAATTGACTCTAATATTACCATAAGTTAAACCACTAGCATTAATAGCATCCGTATATATACTATTGGCTGTGGTAGTGCTACCCATGTTATTATTGGTAATGTTTGTGGTTCCAGTTCCATTAGTGTAAAATGAAAATAAATTAGGAGAACCGTCTTTGGCAGTGATTGAACCAATTGTATTGTTATCGGCAGTCAGAGTTCCTCCTGTAGAGGCGGTTAAAGCTATTGTTTGGAACCAATTACCTGCAACTGGAGTTGTAACTGTGATAGACCCCGTACCTGTACTTGCTCCAATTGTATTCCCACTTATGTTTCCGGCACCCGTAAAACTAATACAAGCACAATCGGCTCTGGCATAACCAGGATCACTCCAGTTGATGTTTTTAATGGTATTATTATTAACTGTGGTAATAGGACTAATACCAACACTAATAAAGATAGCTGTAAAAGCATTATCATTATCAGCCGTTTTTGTTAAGGTACCGCTACAATTTGCAGCCGATCCTCCAATAAAGTTGCCCGAAATAGTATGTCCGGTGCAAGGAGTTCCAGCAGCAGCAATAATGGTACAAGCATAACTATCAATTGGAGCAAATATTGTAGTTTCATAAAAACTATTTCCCGAAACAGTCCAGTTAGTACTAAAATTATAAATACGTAAGATTGTGGAATAGGTCGTTGGTGACATACAGTCCGCAAATTCATTGTTGCTAATCGTATTATTGTCGTTGTTTTGGGATGTGACGCCAAACGAGAAAATAGACATTTGGGGTCTGTTGCCGCCGGCATTGGTTATTTTGTTATAACTGACGGTATTGTTGCTATTTCCAACTGTTGTAGCACCTGCACCAAAGAAGATAGTCGCCATGCCATTCGTAGTGGATGAACCACTAATAGTACAATACTTAACTGTATTGTTAGAAGATCCGCCATTGAATCGAATTGTATTGGCATTTGCACTTACAAAACTATTCGTAATCGTCAAATCTCTGGTTGAACCTGTTACAGCTCCGCTTGCATTATGCAATCTTCCATCTATAACCAGTTGATTTACACCGGACAAAAAGATAAGCGAACCATCAATAGCTCCACCTATGGTTTTTCCGGTTACCGTTGGGTAAATGTTCAAGCTTGTCCAGTTTCCGGTTGCTGTTAACGACGCAGGGACATTTTCAGTAGTACTCTCAATAATTTGTAAATTCACCACTCCGCTGTACGAGCCGGGATTGGTGGTGTTGATGTCGGTAAAAGCAGCCCCCAACGTTGCAAAATCGGCACCGGTGGCACCTACGGTTTTAGTTACATCGGCTTTTGCCGTCAATGCGAAAACACTTAATCCAAGGATTAAGGAAAAAAAGTAGTTTTTTGTGTTCATAATAATAATTTAAAAGATTAGTTTAAAGATTTATTTAATGGGTAAAACGATAAAATATTAGGCTAAATTTGATTTCAAAGTATTCAACTGCTTAAAAGAAAATCCATTAAACAATTGAATACTATAGAATTGGCAAGTTACATAAGAAATTTGCTGGCTTTTCCGTTGATACGGATAATGAAAACACCTTTGTCCAGGCTGTGTGAGTAAGAATCTCTTGCTTTCAGTTTGTCAATAAGTTGACCACTAATAGTGTATAGTTCAATGACAACATCCCCTTCAAATATGGCATGAATACCGGTTGAAGTATGAATGAGGTGGTATGGGAAGTCCATTTGATGATCAGTTAATCCTGAATACAGAGCTTCAAAAGCACCCATGTGTGGGGTAGCTCCTCTGGCAAGGCCTAAATAATCGACAAGAATTCCTGTACCGCCAACTCCAGGCAGAGTAGCCGTTGTTTTATAATCCACATCACTTGTTCCCAAAGCATTGGCAAAGCCTGGATTAATTGCCAAACTATTGACATCGTTACCAATTTGCTCGGTTACAATAGGTAAAGTTGAGATATCAATAGCAGCATAATTGCCCAACACACTGGCATTCCCCGATACGGAATAATCATTGTAATTGCAATTTAACGTACCAGCGCCAAAATTTAGAAATATACCATAATGTAATCCGGTAGCTCCAACGACCGAACTGGAACGTGTACTCGTAAAGATATTATTCCTAAAATTACGATTCAAATTTAAAGGATCTTTACTACTCAGGCAAAATGATTTTCCAGTCGAAGAGGGGTCAATACCGCTAATATTTACCGTATTAAAATAGAAATTGCTATTGGATGCGGCCGTAGTATTTTCCACCGAAATACCATAAATTGTACTGATGTTATTACCTCCTAACGAAATTATATTGTTCGAGACATTGGTAGTTCCTCCAGAAGCAATAAAATCGATACCAACCATGTTATTGCCAGCAGAAACACTGTTTGTGGTGTAGGACAGTTTATTAATAAAGTTGCCTGATAGAGTATTTGTTCCATTCTGGATTCTCATTCCTACAATATACGCTTTTCCATTGTTGGTAAGATTGTTGACTGTGTTTCCAGTATAGGTAGAAATTCCTGCTCCAAGACCTCTAAAACCATAAACGAAGCTGTTAGCTCCTGAACCACCTACAAAAATATTATTCGCAACTGCAGGATTTCCGATGGTATTACCACTAATAGTTGTTGTTCCGGAACTTTGATTAAAAATTCCGTAGAAAGTCATCCCACTTGCAGGATCCAAGCCCCCCGCTACAATTGAACCGATTTTATTATTACTAATTGTATCCACACCTGTATTAATCAGTTGGATACTATAAAATTGTGACCCATCACCTCCATTAAAGGTAATTGAACCGGGTGTATTAAAATCGCCGATAATATTACCTTTAATATTCACTCCGCCTTGAATATTCAATCCATGGAACATTGCCGTGCCGGTGTTCGTCCAGTTAATGTTCTTAACTGTATTGTTTAATACATTACTAACAGGACTTGCAGGGATATTCATTACCAATGCTCTGAAATTATTATTTGCTTCTGTTTTAGTCCAGGGCGTACCACCGCATTTCGTTGCCGATCCTCCAAAGTAGTTTCCGGAAACAGTGTGATTACCTCCTGATTGAATATGGACTATTTCGTAATCTGCATCTTCTATACCAACAAAAGGAGTAGTTTGATAAAAACTGTTGCCTGTTATGGTGAAGCTTTCATTCATCTTATCAAGTCGAATAGCCATATTCAGCTGTGTAGGATCTGTTGCGGGTATAAAAAAATCGGCAAAATCATTGTTGCTAATCGTATTCAATTTATTAGGTGCTCCGGTTAAACTTCCAGCTGAATAGAGTGAATAGGTAGGTCTTAACCCATTGGCATTGGTAATTAAATTATTACTAATCGTATTGTTATTATTACCACCAATGGCACTGGTAGAACCTAAGGTAATTGTTCCACCGAAGATATTTGTTCCCGAACCTTTTATAGTACAATACTTTATGGTGTTGTTTGATGCATCCAATTTCATTGTAATAGTAGAAGCGATAGCTGGATTTGTTCCACCGGTATTGATAATAGTTAACGCACGTGTGGTGCCAATTTGATTCACACGTCCATCGATTGTTACATTATTTGCTCCGACCAATGAAATAAGTGACCCACTAAAATCTCCTGAAATAGTTTTGCCTTTTACTGTTGGGTAAATTTTAAGAGAAGTCCAAACCGCATCTTTGCCAGTTATTCCAACTAAATCTGATGATATTACACCATCACTTGGTTCAATAGTATTGTCAATAATCTGTAATTCAATAGCTCCGATATATAAGCCATCGGTATTTGCATTGATGGCTGCCATAGCTTGACGAAGGGATGTAAAATCTGCACCAGTTGTACCAACAGTCTTAACAACCTGAGCTTCAGAACTCCATGTAAATAGACCCAATAAAAGGACCAACGATAAAGAAAGTAATTTTGAATTCATAATATTAATTTTAAGGGTGAATTATTGGGAATTTATTTATCAATGCTCGAATCAAACAATGTAAAAGAATGAAAATTCTGTCGTTGTAAATGTAATACACAAAAGGCAGTATTATCCCCTGCTCAGAAATAATATATTTTCAAAAAGGTTTTCGTTGCGAATTCAATTCAACCTTTTATTCATGTCGATACAAAAAAAACTAATCATCTATATAATTTAATTATTTTATTGGATAGATTCAGCTTCTGTTGCTGCTTTCCATCATGACAATCAGTACAACTTACAAAATGTATATTATTTGGGCTTTTAGCATCTGCATAGGTGGTATTCATTTTGATTACATCAAGTTTACAGTTGGAAATGGCTGGGTGGCATTTGATGCAACTATTTCGGGCATCATTACTGTGCGTATCATGACACGCCATGCAACTCAGACCTTTGTGAACTCCACGTGGTGTACGGTCATCGCTGGTTCCGGCTTGGTGAGTTGCATTGGGGGCGTGGCATTGAACGCAATTTCGCATGAGCAGATCGTCAGATACTTTAACGGCGCGTTTTCCTTCCCACAAGGTGAGTTTAGGTAAATCGGAAACCGAAAAATTCATTTTCTCGTGGCGGTCGTAAAAAGTCAAGTTTGACTTAGAACTATCCTTGTGATAAAAAATTGATTTCGGATTAGAGTAGTCTGGATTCTTCTTGGTTAAACCATCTTGATGAACCTGATGGCAGGCCAAACATGGAATAGTGGGTCGTGCGGCCATTTCTTTATCATCTTTTAAGTGCCAGGGACCTTTTCTGTTCAATGGTTCAACTAATTCTTCAACCGTGCCATTATTAAACATGCCGTGGCACCGCAGGCAATCGAAGTTCATTTGTTCGGTTGAATTGTGTTTTTTATTAGTAAAAATGGCTTTATAGTCAGCTGAATGACCACCGGAAGTCCATTTTGCAAATTCTGAGGTATGACAGCGTTTGCAATTATCCATCACACCCAGAACCTGTTCTTCGTTCATGTGAATATCCTCCGTTTTGATTTTCAGCACATGGTTCACTACCATCATTCCTTTTTCTTCGAGGCTATGAAAACCATTGCTCAATGCCGTACCATGGCATTCTTTACATTTCAAGTCCCGATGTGTAGACATGGATTGAGAATGCACTGATTTTTGAATTTCGTGGCAGGATGCACAGGTTTTATCAGCTGAAGCTGTATTCCAATAGCTATAAAATGTGCCAAATGAAAGGAGACAAACTCCGATAAATATTGGAATTGCTAGCAGCGCTGTTTTTAGAAGTTTATTTTTAATCATTACCAGTTCTTATTTGAATCGATTTCCTTTTGACCATTCACCGGCAATATAGCCACCTACACGATAGCCCAAAGCCATGATTGTCAATGCCGGATTAAAACCCCCATTATTCACATGCAAACTTCCGTCGGCAATGAACAAATTTGGAACGGAATGAACCCTTCCCCATTTATCAGTTACGGAGGTTTTTGGGTCATTCCCCATGCGACAAGTTCCGGCTTGATGCTGACCACCACTCAACCCTTTACCTCCACCCACATTTTGCCAGGTATAAATCGCTCCAGCTTCTTTCAGCCATAATTCGGCTTTTTCGGACATAAACTTACAACCTTCCACATCTTTTTCGTGTCGAAATCCTGAAAGCCTAGCTACTGGTATTCCCCAGAAATCTTTTACTAATGGGTCAACATCAATTCTGGCATCGAATACGGGATGTTCCTGATAAGGACCTATTACTTGAGCCACTTTTTTGAAGTTTTTTCGCTGAAAATCTTTGTGTTCAGCACCCCAACGAGCTGCACCTGGAGGACGAATATCCGAAAAAAGATAAGGCATTCTGATAAATTCATTGGCCAACATTCCGCCGCCCATAATTCCTTTGTTGTGATGACTGAAATCACATATAGCAACAGATGCACCAGGGCCTAAATCATCAAAAACATCTTCATTGAAAATCCCAAAAGCACCAGTATAAGCATGTCCTTGAAGGTTTCGTCCTACCCAGTCATTCTCGTTTCCAATTCCTTTTGGAAAAAACTTTGATTTTGAATTAAGCAATAATCGGGGAGTTTCTGTTGCCGAAGCTGCAATTATCACTATATCTGCAGTTTGTTTCTGTTTTTTATTATTTGCATCAAAATAATATATTCCAGTAATCTTGCCTTGGTCGTTTACAATTATTTCACTAACCACAGAATTAATTCGCAGCTCACAATTACCACTTTCCAAAGCTATAGGAATGACCGTATTGTGTGTTCCCGCTTTGGCACTTACCGGGCAAGCGAACCCAGCGCAGGTACGCATTCGATAACACGCGGGACGACCACCGTAAGGAACTGAATTTCGGAGCATAGGAATTGGAAAAGGGTGAAATCCTAATCTCAATGCCGCATCATGCAACATTTGCGCTTCCTTGTTATGCGAAAACGGAGGCATGGGCTGTGGTTTATTACGTGGTGGAGCAAAAGGATTTTGGCTATCATCACCCGCAACACCCAGTTCCCATTCCGCTTTTTCGTAGCAAGGTTCAAGATCTTCGTAGCTAATTGGCCAATCTTCGAGTGTTGAACCTTCTACATGACCATAAGTGGTTCTTAATTTAAAATCTTCCTGCATATAACGCCACGCCATGGCACCATAACTTACTGTGCCCGAACCAACACAAGCTGCATTATTGCTATATGCCTCAGTGGGTAAAACTATTTTTGAACTGCCATCCGGGTATATTTTTACACGTTTGTTGCGCACATTGTCTGGACCATATCCATTACTTAGCGCATGTGCTCGTTGTGAGTTTAATTCATCGGTATCAATATCATCATAAGTTGCCCAAGCTCCACGTTCAAAAAGTACGACAGAAAGTCCAGCCACACTTAATTCTTTTGCAACCACCCCACCGCCGGCACCGGCACCAACTATAATGGCATTTACATGTCTATTTTCCATGATTTATACTTTATAACGGTTTTGACCAATAATGACAGGATAATCGAGTCTCATCATTTTATAGCTGACATTATTTTTGTTGCCACCGTGGCGTGGACTGCCATAAAAACTTTGCATTGTATGGCTACGTATCAACTCGAAAAACTCTTTGTCAAAGCCTTTTTCCCAGTTCGAGCCTTCTATTTTTCCAGCTTCCATAGATTGCAAAAACTTGGTTTGTTCTTCCCATTCCAATGCTTCAAAAGATTTTTTGAAATTCGTTTTGCAGGTTTCCTGAATGGCTTTTAATCCTTTGCGATATGTTTCCTGATATCGGATATAAGGTCCCATCAACTGTTTGTCAATAAAATTGGTAGCACCAGCATCACGAGCTCCCATCGATTCGTCAGTCGGAATAATTTGTTCCGCCAAAGCATCAACCAAAACTCCTTCATCGTTGGTAAAAAACCGCCAGTTGGAGGATGTGGATTTACTAAATGGATTTAGACTTATTAACGCAACGCCACCTACCCCCAATAATGAGAGTGAAAGAAATTTTCGACGAGATATTTTTTTGCTATTTTCCATAATGCTTGTATTGCGAATAAACTGACAAAATTATTTTATGCTAAAAGCCGCATCAAAAGCAATTTCAGATGGTTTAAAATCCATGTCTTTGATAAAATGAAAGGCTTCAGTTGCTCCGTGAATCCTATCCATACCAGCATCTTCCCATTCTACCGAAAGGGGTCCCGAATAATTATTCCGATTCAATGAACGGATGATATTTTCAAAATTAACCTTACCACGACCGGGAGAACAGAAATTCCATTTCCGTCGATAATCACCAAATTCAAGATAACCACCAAAAGTTCCGGCTTGGGTTTGTTTGTCCTGTATTTCTACGTCTTTTACATGAACATTAAAAATACGGTCCGCAAATGTATCTATAAATTCAACATAATCAACACCCTGATAACAGAAATGACTTGGGTCAAAATTAAATCCAAACGCTGGATGATAATTTATGGCTTTCAATGCCCGTTCAGCAGTTACAGTATCAAAAGCAATTTCGGTTGGGTGCACCTCCAAAGCGAATTTTATTCCCAACTTTTGATATTCATCCAGAATGGGTATCCAGCGTTGTACGAAATTGGCAAAACCTTCTTCAATCATTTCGGGTGGAGTTGGTGGAAATGAATAAATTAAATTCCATATTGAACTTCCCGTAAAGCCGGTTACTATATCAACTCCCATATTTTTGGCTACTTGAGCCGTTTTAATCATTTCATCTGCAGCACGTTTTTGAACATCTGCCGGATTTCCATTTCCCCAAACATATTCGGGCAAAATGGCTTTGTGGCGCAAATCGATGTTATCGCAAACTGCCTGACCCACCAAATGATTGGAAATGGCAAACACTTTTAAATTGTGTTTAGTCAACTGTTCCAATTTTTGGTCACAATAGAACTTATCTGCTTTTGAAACATCAATATGGTCGCCGGAACAAGCAATTTCCAGTCCATTATAACCAATTTTACTGGCTATTGTGCATACTTCTTCAAGAGGCAAATCAGCCCATTGGCCTGTAAATAATGTTATTGGTCTGCTCATTGTTTCAATTTTATCCATTTTTCATTACTAGCTGCCGATTCAACAACTGCATCAATAAAACGCATTCCGCTTAGTCCGTCGTGAACTGAGGCAATATCTGAATTCTCTAAAATAAAACCTACTTTATTTGCACGAACTGCTTCCGCAAAGTTCCGGTAAATATTGGCAAAAGCTTCTATCAATCCTTCGGGATGACCACCGGGAAGGCGTGCGTTTTTGATGGCCTGCTTGCAAAGATTGGCATTATCGCCGGTTCGGAGTATTTGCATCGGCTTATTCAGCAAATTCAAAATCAACGAATTGGGTTCTTGTTGTTGCCATTCTATTCCGCCCAATTCACCATAAACTCTTATTTTTAAGTTATTTTCTTCTCCAACACTTATCTGACTGGCATACAAAATTCCTTTAGCTCCCTTGTTGAAATGAATCAACACATTGGCATCATCTTCGAGCAAACGACCTGAAACAAATGTTGTAAAATCGGCACATACTTCAGAAATTTTCTGACCCGTAATGTATTCGGCCAAATTTTGAGCATGAACGCCAATATCCCCAATGGAACCGCTTTTGCCCGATTTAGCAGGATTGGTACGCCACGAAGCCTGTTGGTTTCCTGCCGTTTCGAGGGCGGTGGCTAACCATCCCTGCGGATATTCCACCACCACTTTTCGGATATTCCCAAGTTGACCGCTTTCAACAATATGTTTGGCTTGTTTAACCAAGGGATAAGCAGAATAAGGATGGGTGAGTGCAAAGATTAATCCGGTTGATTCTACCAATTCCACCAACTGCTCAGCTTCTTGGCTGGTCACAGTCATTGGTTTTTCACAAACCACATGAAATCCATTTTCCAACGCCATTTTGGCAATGTCGAAATGCAAAAAATTAGGGGTTACAATGCTCACAAAATCCATACGTTCATCTTCAGGAAGTTGTTTCTCATTTTCAAACATTTCTGCGTACGAGCCATAAACACGATTATCCTCGAGGTAATAGGCTGCACCTGCTTCTTTCGAAAGTTTAACATCAGCATTAAATGCACCACAAACCAGCTCTATTTCATTATCCAGGCCTGCTGCCATGCGATGTACAACCCCAATAAATGAGGATAAACAACCGCCAACCATGCCCATTTTTAGTCTTCTATTCATGCTTAGTTATCTGTAAATTAACTATTTAATTATCCTAATATATTTTGCTGTTGAAAGTATTGTTTTCGGTATTGCAATGGTGTGTTTTTGAGATACAGTTTAAATTCACGTATAAAATGGCTTTGATCGGCATAGCCCAACGAAAAAGCAATGTCGAAAATGGATGCATCTGAATTGATAAGTGCCTTACAAGCATATTGCATTTTAATTTTTCGGTTAAAATCCATTGGCGATGCATGTAGCAATTTTCGAAAAGTCCGTTCCAAAGTACTTATGGAGCAATTCATCAATTCAGCCATTTTTGAAATACTTATGGGAAGATGAATATTTTCATGAATGTATTTTACAATTTCATTCAGCCTGGCAATTGGAATTTCAGGATTTTGTAGATTGTTGAGTTTCCGGGTAATTCCAAAGGTACCAATAATCTCACCTTCAGAAGTAGTGACCAAGCGTTTATTGGAAACACACCAGTTAATGCTTTTATCGACGCTGCTCACCAGTTCAATTCTGTTCACTACAATCTTACCACTAAGTACTTCTTTGTCATCCGACACAAATTGCTCAGCAAGGTAAAAAGGAGAAAAGTCAAAATCGGTTTTCCCAATTATCTCGTTTACATCACTTAAGGCATAATTCTCCAATAAGGTTTTATTGACCCAAAGAAATACGGAATTTTTATCTTTTATCCAAAATTGAACTTCCGGAATAAAATCAAACAATAGCGCCAATTCCGCAGGATTGATGTTGGAAAACAAGTCTTCGTTCATAAAATAAAGATAAGAAAGTGAATTCAACCTTAATTTCAGTGAACTTTCTGCTTTGTGTTTTTGCTATAAAACAACAGAAATATAAATGCCACAACCAAAAATGCAGGAAGAACTGCCACAAAACGCAATGTTTCAGCACCAGCCAATACTTTAGCTTGCGATATTACAAATTCCTTAGTACCTTCCAATGAATTTAGCATATCGGAAATTGAGTGTGTTTTTGGAATTGCAGCAGCCAGATTTCTGTCATAAAGTTTCCCCATAAAAGGTAGAATCAATGAAACTGAGAGCATACCCGAACCACCCATAATGGACAATCCCAAGGCACCGGTTCGTGGAAGATATTCGGCAACGTAACCCAACATGGTAGGCCAGAAATAGGTAACACCAATGGCAAAAACGGCAGTGGCTGCAATCGTCGTCCAACCGCTCGAATAGCTGAGTAAAACCAGACCTATTCCAGCTGTAATTGACGAAAACAAAAGCATACCTGCAGGATTTAGTTTATGAACTACCGGACCGGCAAACGAACGACCAACAGCCATAATACCATTGATAAAAACCAATAATAAAATAGCAGGAACACCCACATTACTCAGCAGTACTGTAATCCATTGATTGGTCCCCAGTTCGGTGCTGGAAGTAAGAAACATACAGAAAACCATAAACAAAAACAGCGGAGAAAGGCAGGCTTTTATCATGTCTTTCATGGATATTCCTGAGCTAACACGCTCTGTTTTAGGTAGTTTTAATTTAAGGAATAAAAATCCATAAGTGAAAACAGGAACAAGGATAACCGCCATTTTCACCTGCCAGCCGAAGTTCAGTAAACCAAGCGCATAAGCGGCCAAACCGCCAATGACTATTCCACCAGGAAACCATACATGGAATCCATTGAGCATTTTGGTTTTATTGTCGGGGAATAAAGTGGCAACTAATGGATTACAAGCAGCTTCCACAAAACCGTTGGCAATTCCTACCAATAATGTGGAACAAAATAAGGTCCAAAAACCAAAAGAGAAAATGGTTAGAATAATACCTGTTAAATGACCAATAAAAGCAAACACCAGAATGGTTTTCATGCCAAGCAAATCCACCAGAAAACCACCAAAAATCATGGCCAGTGTAAAGCCCCAAAAGGCAGTACCAATACACCAACCAATTTCTTCGTTGTTTAGTTTGAATATTGAACCAAAGGTATTTCCAAGTAAATCGGCACGAATGGCAAAAGTCATAGCCGTAGCTATCAGGGCTATGCGACTTGCGAAAAATAATTTCTTGCGGTTAACCCCTAACCCCTGAAGGGGAAAAGAGTTACTGTTGTCTTGTTTATTATTAATCATAATATTTTCAAATAATTAGTTGTAACTTAATACCCCTTCAGGGGTTAGGGGTTCTTTTCTTTACTTATCCAGTAAGACAAGCGATTGAAATAATCCACCGATTCTTTCACTTCGTCAAAGGAATTTTCCCAATGATATTCATATTCCACCGAAATAGGTCCTTTATATCCCTGCCGTTTCAACTCATGCATTAATCCTGAAAAATTACTAATCCCGGTTCCCCAGGGAACATCGTGAAAGCCCTTGAATGCTCCTTCGGCAGGGATTAAGTCTTTGGCATGAACCGTAAGAATTCGGCCTTCGTATTTTTTCAATGATTCCAGGGGATTGAGACCTGAACGTAGCCAATGCCCAAGATCGGTACAAACGCCAATGTATTTATTTCGTTTGGCAATTTGACGCATCGTAAATTCCGGATTCCAATAAATGGATGGTTTTGGATGGTTGTGCAGTGCTATCTTCATCTGATATTTCTCGGCAAGTGGTTCAATATAATTCAATTGCAGTGAATCTGCTTCAGTAATTATTGTTTCAATGCCCATATCTTTGGCAAAATCCAATAATTGAATCCATTCAGCCTCGCTTAAAGGAGAAACAACGCCATAATTAATCAATTTCATGTTTTTTGATTTGATAAGGGCAATCAATTTTTTGCGTGTATCTTTATCCATCAAAAACGTAGTTTTGCCTTCCATTCCTCCACCTATATCCTGTTTGGGAAACATCTCAATATTAGTTATTCCGGCAGCCTTTATTTTGTCAATGGCTTCCACAAAAGTAAAGCGATTAAAAGTATAAGCTTGTGAAGCTAGTTCCCAACCCTGAAGTTTTGCCGCAGCATTACTATACTGTGCCGCAGCACTTAAATTTAATCCAAGGATAAGTAGGATTCCGATAAATAGTCTTTGATTCATATCGTATTATGGAGTTTAATCTATTACAAAAATTCTATTCAGCAATCTTTTTATTTAATTCTCGAAAATCAAAAACAGAATTTTATGCGTAAACCTAATTCAATTGCAATTATACAAAAATACTAGATACTTAATTGATTAAATAGAACAGAATAATTTAAAAATAGAATATATTAAGCATTAATGGCTTTGTATTTGTTGTTTTCATATTTTCAACTAATTGTCAAATATTAATGCTATTGAAACAGGAAAGAAAAAAACTTTAGAACTATTCCATTAATTATTTAGTAATTAATGCTTTATGATTTTATTAGTAATCATTCCAGAATCTGTCGTTACTTGTACCAAATAAATACCTTTACTGAAATCAGATGCATTTATTTTCAGAGAACCATTCTCAGCTGGAACGTTATTAGCATACACTGTTTTGCCCAATACATCAACAATCATAATTTTAAAGCTTCTACCTACGATAAGATCTGTTGAATGGATGATGATGAAATTATCTGAAATATAACAGTTAAGTGTGCCCGATTCTTTAATTATAGACGAAATGGCTGTTGGCAATTTATAGTAATTTTTAAGTATTAAAATTTTTGAAGAATAAGGCTGAAGCGTGAGTGAATTAGTAAAGGGAATACCATCCATCGATACATATTCCGAGTTTAATTCAATAGTTTTTGAGGTATTTGTTGCATTTACCTCAAATCGAGCACAATCATTTATATTGATTGGAGTTGCATTCGCTTCGTACACTTCTACATTGTCAATATAGGTATAGCCTATAACACTCTGATAGATAGAAATCTCCCAACTTCCATAGTCAGTTGAGCTTAAGGGTTTTATTAAGAATTCATGTTCTTTGCGTGTGGTGCTATATGGAGCATACTGAACAGCAGCAAGTCCTGACCAGGGTGTAAGCGTCTGTCGGAGATTTGCTCCAACTATACAATTTTCAACATTACTGATGGTGCTGAAACGTAAAATATAACTTTTATCTTTACTGACAGCACCTATCGGAGCATACAATAATGCAAAATTTGAACGTGAGGAAGGTGCAGCGTTTATGGATACTTTAAGCGTCCCTTGGTCAATTTTATTTGTGTTATCCCATGAAAGTGAATGAATTAATGGACCTGAATAACTCGATACGCCAGTAATATTCGTATTAAATTTGCCGTTTGAATAAAGATTAGCAGTTACCAGATTATTTATTTGGTAAGCAGGAATTGGCTCTAAAAAGGTTCCATTAGTATCATAGCCAGATAATAACTTCCAGGCGTCCAAAGACATTATTTGAGAATAAAGGTATGGGCTGCTTTTGTCATTTCTATAAGCGTAGCTGAATCCCAACTTATTGGGCAAATGATAGTAATTGTTGTCTATTGTACCTACAGCCTTCATGCTTTCGGATAAAGTTCGGGTTGCCGGAAAATTTAATCCTCTGTCATTAAAACTACATGCTTTTTGAGAAGCTGAAACCGAAAAAAAGTAATTGTTCTGTATCTCAACATTATACATATCATTTCCACCATTGATAGCTTCAGAACCATCATTCGGGTACCTGTTTAAGTCAAAACATTCCTGAATATTGTAACAAGTATTTCCTTTTATTTTAATGTCGGACGGACTATTGTTGTGGAGTGCTAAACTTCCATTAATATTATAAATAGTGTTGTTTAAAACATCTACATGATTGGCTAAATTGTCCATGTATATTCCTCTGGCAGAATTAGTTGATCCGGTGGCTAAGCCATAGACATTACCTATTCCATTACAAACAATATTATCGGATATAATTCTGTTACTCCAAATTTTCATCGGTGAGCCCCCATTCCATGTGTAAATACCAGCCCCGTCATCTTTGTTTATACAGTAAGTATCAATTACATTATTTTTAATCAAAATATCGTTTCCAGAAAAATCAATGCCTAGATAACCTGTATTTTTTATTGTATTGTATTGAATGAGAGCACCCATTTTGGCCGATATGCCCAAGGCATTATACATTCCATCACCGTTCATTCCCATGCCCGGAAACATACCAGTATTAAGTATTGAATTGTTCAGCAAAGTGCAAAAACCCACATTAGTTGCCGAAGTTGTAATTCTTATAGCATTGTTCAAACTATTGGAAATTGAATTGTTGTTAAATTGCAAATCGCCATACATTTGGTTCAAATCAACGGTGCATTCACCCGACATATTAAACTCACAGTTTTCAATGCTTAATGTATTCACATAATTTCCATAAATTGCTTTGGTATTGGCTCCTTCAAAAGAAATATCTCTTATTTTAATGTAATTATAGGAATTTATGGAGAGTAAATTATCAATGGTTGCCACTTTGATTTGCTGGTCTGTAGGAATGGAATTAAAATACATTTTAATTCTTTTATTCACTTTATCGTAACACCAGTCTCCATTCTCGGTAAGCGTAGACAGGTGATTCTGAATAAAATAACCATTGAGATTTACAATTGGATAGTAAGTAGATCCATCGCTTTCAAATGTCAGTGTGTTTCCAACATGTGAAGTGATAACTGTGGAGTTAATTATCCAATGATTTTTTCGCATTGCTATCTCACCACCCGTCCAGTTAGGCGTATCCGTTAATTCATTATCGGTAATCTGAGTATTACCCACATGACTTTCCAACGTAAGATATCCGCCATTCGCTGCATTTAATTTCGGGTACCGACCGACCGCTTGTACATTGCCATTCAACAGAACACATTTTAAAGACGCTTTGCTGTTAGGGACATCGGCTTCATAAATGTTGTTAGCTAAAGATGTCCACGAACTGATTGTGCTAAACCCTGATATTATTGGCTTATTACCAGCACCATAAGCACCAATGACGATTGGATTCGTGCTTGTGCCGGATTTTGTGATATTCAATGTTCCGAAAAAAGTATCGCCACGTTTGAAAAGAATCGAATCGCCGGGCTGGATAGATGCAAAATTATTAATTAATTTATCTATTGTATTCCATGCTGTAGCCGGATTTTGTGCTTCTAATGAAGTTCGGTTATCATTCCCATCGGAAGATGAGATATAATAATTCGTTCGTGCAATGCCTTGAGGCAATGAAACTGCAAAAAGGAAAAATAAAACAATACTTAAATACTTAGTGTGTTTTAAGTCAAAAATGACAGCTGAATTTTTCATATATACCGGTATTAATAAGGCAGATAATTTCTCTTATTGGGTAGTGAAAAAGTTGTTTATTTTCAAAAACGAAAAAAATATACCAGTCGATTGAGTGGCACATTCATTTTTAGCGTTTGACCTCCCTTGTATTTTATGCCTAAATCGTCCATCCAATTGCCTTTGGGTAATTTTACGTTTCTTGTTTCGCCTTTATCAACCATGGGAGCCACCAGGTATTTATCGCCCAGCATATATTGGTCGTTGCAGCTCTCAAACCCTTGTTGTGGAAAGGAGTATTCTAAATGTCGAACTATCGGCTCACCATCTTTGGCGGCTTGTACAGCCAGTTCGTAAATAGTTTCGCCCATTTTGGCATGAAGTAATGCGGTTTCACGGCAAATAGCCAAATGTTTCTCGTCAAGCACTCTCCAAGGTGTTACTGAAAACTGCATCATGGGCATCAATGCCTGAATTTGAGCTGAACGAATCATCAATTCCTGATCAAAGGTGTTGAGATCAATCTTTTCAAAAACTTCTAATAATCCGCCACCAATCATATCGGGGCAAG
>Ga0209083_1000854_pt1 | contig 39598 bp, 59 predicted proteins | sample AM7aDNAmetaG_FD_184132 | JGI IMG/M metagenome (GOLD analysis project Ga0209083, IMG submission 184132) | Freshwater microbial communities from Finland to study Microbial Dark Matter (Phase II) - AM7a DNA metaG (SPAdes) (version 3) | ecosystem: Environmental > Aquatic > Freshwater > Lake ... | reverse complement strand
TATTTACTCTTTCTGCTATTGATTCAGTCTACGATAAACTTTTCAAACGATACCTTACTTAAATCTTTTTTTGTAGCTTTATAATCTTTTGCTCGTAGTTTTGAGTAGGCTTGGCGTTTCTCCGTTACTTCTTTTCTTGCCTTATACTGTCATTTCATCTGCAATTGTCTTCTAATTCTAGTGATGGTATTTATGAAAGCCACTATATCAGGTACAAAGTTACTATCTCACTCAAAGTAGTTCATAACGATACAATCGAATAACGCTTCGTCTGAGTCTTTTGCTAGCTCATATTTCTTGAGCATTGAGATCACCATAGCTTTTTTATCCATCATTACTTTTTAGAATTTAAAATATTTAGTTCGTTAATAAAATATTCTATAATTATTTTACATAAATCTTTTTTTCTTTTCTTGGATAATTTATCATATATAGGTTTATAAAATACAAGTATTTCTTTAGCTTTTGGTTTAATAATTTCTCGTGTTAATTTATCACATTTTACCATTTTCATATTATTTATTTTTAGGGGATAAAGGTTTCTTACATATATCCTGCAACGCTCACATCTGGTCGTCTTGGAACATACATAAACACGTTTGCATCTTAAACTCCCAACTCTTAGTCAGCTTACGACTACCCTTCAAAATCTGTGTTGTCCTTGAATAATCGCCTAGTTGTGGATAGTCTTTACACAGATGACGGATATTGATATATTTTAGGTACTCGTTATAGGTGTTTACTGAAGCCATAGGTTATCTTAATAAATAAATATTTCGTATCGCTGTATGTATTATAAAACTTACCACAAGATTTACAGCTGTTGTGCAAGCGATAGCGTATGTTCTGTAAGAACTTTGCACCAACAGCAACTTGTGGTGGAGTTCGGCTTTAATCTTGATTAGTAAGAGGTTATTATTACTATTCTGTGTTAGCAAACCTTTTATTTTCTATGTCTACCAAATGCATCATAATTTTTATCAGAGTTTGCAAGTTTGAATAAGTACACGAGTAGCAATAGTAATATGAATAGGATGACTAATCACGGCATTGCGAACTGCCATTCTTGCAAAGAATAACCAAAAAAGAAATGAACGCTTCTTGGCTTATCAATTCAAACTCGGTCAGCTAGACAAAAGAGGGGAGAAAATAGAAAAAGCATCAGAGAAATTGAAACAAAAATTGAGCGAACCATTAAATATGGATATGTCGTTTGGCACAGACTCTTTAAATATTTTAAGGTCAACCTTAAAGAATAAAGAGTCTTATTTGAAAGTTTACGAAAAGATGAAGAAAGAATTTTGATTAGACGATATTTAAAATTCTTAATTATCGGTCTGAACCCACGTAAGTAGTACCGAACCTTGCACAATAGATTTTTGCTAGTGTCTGTTTCAAGACCTTGCAAAATATATCTTGTGCTAGTGTTCGGCTTCAATATCTCTTTGTCCATGTTCGTGGTTAATGGTTAAAATGATTTATCGCTGAATTTTTCTATCGTGGTATTTCTATCTACAAATTTAAGTGAGTTGATTCGTTCATAGATACTCTTCAAATAAACATCTAAGAACGCTACTGTTACGCTTGGTTCTTCTATCGTGTTATGAATATAAAACTTACTACGAGGATGTTCTTTACCAAACTTTCACAATAGTCAGTGTGGTGAAATTATATTTCAATGGTCATATCAATACTTTATATTTTCTGAATAAGTAGCCCATTCTAAGTTTGATAAAATATTGTTTGTTCTATTATTGTCTTTATGATTTACAGTCTTTTTATTAAAATAATTAGGAAGAAATGTGATTGCTATTAACCTATGTACCGTTCTTAACTTTCAACAAATAGTAACTTGTGAATATCAGGTTATCTTATTTATATGTGGCTTTAGAACTTTACCTCTTTTTTCTCTATTATAGTTTAGACTCTTAATATCACCAAATATATTTGCTTGGTATCATTCATATCCTGGTATATCTTTTCGCTCATCTATTAGTTTTGCTGTCATTTTATTGTTTATTTATAGATATAAAATCATCCTCACCCATTTTCATAGGTTTATAATTATGTACACAAACACCGCTCTCACTTTTATCTCCTATATACTCACAAGCCCATACTTTCCATATATCTAGTAATATGTGTGCAGACTCAATTTTTATCTTATCATCAATCCAATCCTCAAGTACTAGAGCTTTGAAATCTGGTTGGTTAATTAGATGTCTACCTAGATACTCACAAGCATTAGCTATCTCACGGAACTGGTTCTCTGTTAGCGTTATGGTTATTATCTTATTAAGTTTTGCTGTCATTTGCGTGGGGTGGTTAGGAAGGTAAAGGATTTTTGTATTACATTATTTAGGTATTCTCTTTTTCTTGACTTATCATTACATCATATAGAACAATACAAACTTTTTTTCTTTGTTTTTGGTTGATATATTTTTCAACATATAATACACTGTTGTTTTTGTGGTGGATTTTTTTTCCTTCCACGCTTCTTGTAGTTTTTAGTTTGTAGTGTTTTTCGGATTATTTTCATTCTGTTCGTTCTCAAGAAGTTAAATCTCGCTGTTCCGACATTGCTTTTGCTATTCAAGGAAATGTTTTATTTCTACTCTTTTGTCTATCTCATTTTACCGATGTCTGATTATACCATACTGGTAATCTTTTCCCACTAGGTGCTGTATAAAACTCTCACTTCCCTACTATATCTGTTGGCTTTAATTGTGGTAGATTTTTTAATCGTAAGCAGGTTGTCTTTTGTGCTTCACTTCCAAACATTCGTGGTTGGATGATTTGGTCTGGCTTTCTATGTTTACTACTCATTATCCCTATTGGATTTTCTATTGCTATCTTCTCTATAGGAGCATTTACCATAGCCATAAAGAAATCTATTCATTCTTGTTGTCTGCCATCTGCTATCTTCTTAGCGAAGTGTCTTGCTCAACTAACAGCTAAATGTGTGCAAGGTGGGAAGGCTATCATCATATCCCATCATTTATCTAACTGTTCTAATACATCTCATTGGATATGTCGTTCGGGATGTCATCAAGAACAAGGGAGTATATCACAAGAATATGCTTCGTGTCATAATCTCCTAAGTTCTATACATACTGCTTGGCTTTCTTCACAAGCTACTAATATTTTCATCCTAATAGGTTTACAAAAATTAAAATATAGTATACAGAATAATAACCGCAATAAAATATACTATCAAGGGGGATATAATAATTCATTCTGGAGTGTTATTACATCGCCATTGTACTCTCCTCAGTCGGTGCTTTATTCTTTCCATCTCTATTTATTATCAAGTAAAATCTTTCACAAGGTATACCCAGCCTTTGCTCATAGCTTAGCTCCATTCGCTTCTGCTCGTTCTACTAGCTTCTCAAATAGTCAAATAGACGAATTATCGGATGTGGAGTTCTTGAGGACAGGACGAACGGCAAGAGCGCTGCTCCTACTATCTCGACTGAGTCCGCCTTTACCTTCACCGAAATTGAAGTACCGCGCAAAACCACTATTTCTCTCAGAAGACGACCGAACATAGCCATATTCGCCTTCATTGACAAGTGCACCGTCGCTATCACATCAACCATCTAAAGTAAATCATAATTTATCTGCTAGTTTTTTATTATCTTTACTTCGTTCTTCCGTAAATCAACTATCAAGAAAATCTTGTTTAGTTGGTAGTGTTAGTCATTGCTCTTTAGCTGTTTGTATCGCTTGGTAAAATGTATAATATCGTTTTCAGTTTTTCTCTATTCAACTTCATCACTTCATATCATTTTTAGCTCGAGTAATAGTTCATAATTTAATTCATTTAGTTGCTTCCATCTTATTGGGTTGGGGTTAGTGGTAAAACTATATAAGTATCTTTCAGTCTTTTATCATTCATTTATCTTCCAAGAGTTTTATTGCTTTCTGTACATAGTCCTCTACTTCTTCTTCTGCTGGTTTATAGTCTTTAATCAGTAATATTACTCATTCATTCTCTACTTCTGATATATTCCAGTCTTTCTCTTTTCTAGCGAAACATCGTCAGAATTCTAGTTTAATTTTTCAGTACACACAAGCATTTCAGGACACACAAGCATTTCAGGACACACAAGCATTTCAGTACACCCTAGCATCTCAGTACACCCTAGCATTTCAGTACACACAAGCATCTCAGTACACCCTAGCATCTCAGTACACCCTAGCATTTCAGTACACCCAAGCATCTCAGGACACCCAAGCATTTCAGTACACACAAACATCTCAGTACACACAAGCATTTCAGGACACCCAAGCATTTCAGTACACACAAGCATTTCAGTACACCCAAGCATTTCAGGACACCCAAGCATTGTCTTCCTGCGAGAGATTTTTTTCTTTCTCTACCCGCCCTCAAATATCTCATTTAGATACAGAGCCAAACGACATCTCTGCTTTAATTTGGAATAGTGTTGTACCAAACCAGTCTTTAGTATTTTTCGTTAGTGAGAATTTCATAATTATAAAGGTTAAAAATAAAGGGTTATGGTAGTAGGGAGTTAGTTATATTCGTGGTCATAAATTCATCTTTGTAATCATATATCTGTATCTACTTCTCAATATGGTAAATCGCTTACATCTATATCTTTTCTAATATGTAAGAACATAGTCTTAACTAATTTCCATCGCTCATAATCTGCCCAATTTTCTTTAATAACAAATGCTTTTGCTTCCTTATAACTATTAGCAACTATTCACATAATCCAATCTTCATCATATTCTGGACAATATATGTATAGTTTTTTCTTCTTTCATTCCTTGTCTGTTTGCATCATTTTTTTTGGGGGGGAAGGATTAAAATTTAATAGTATGCCTCACACATTTGTTTACAGCTTCCATTATTATTTATACTTCACTCTGGTCGTACATAATTACAATATCTACGACATCACATATTATTTCATTCTGTTTTATATCTCGCATAGAAATGTGCTAATCGTTCACTATCTGTCATATCATCATACTTTGGGTATCAAGCAGTTCTCCAATAAAATCTACATTGTTCATCTCATATATAATCACACATATATCACAAATTTTTTAGTATTTTATCATATTCCTTTTTAGGCTCTGCCTTTTGTCGTACTTGTTTTATCTTATTATCATCATAAATTAAACATTCTCACTCAAATACATCATCACATCATAAATCAAAATCTTTATTACTATTCTGTTGTTCTTGTATTCAAGTATTTATATCAAAAATTTCGATATCTCAAGTGGTATTGGGATAAATACATTGCACCTGTATCTTTGTAGAGCATCCAGCAAATAAAAGCACCAATGGTAGTAATAGAGCAAATCGTGGTTTCATAGGTAGGTTAAATTAATAAAGATTATCTTATTTTTGTATAAAATCAGTTGAACTTTCTTACTCAGTTTACTCGCATTCTTGGTAAAAACTCTTGTAATTGTTTTCGTGTTCTTACTCTACATTTATGTCTTTTATCCATATCAAACATAGTTTTTCTTTTCGGTATGTCTTTGTCGTATCGTCTCTTTCAACACCTATTACATCGTGATACAAGTTTCATAGGTAGGTTAATATAATAAAGCTAGTATCAAGTAGTACGCAATAACTATCAGGACTGCGATTAAAAAGCAACTACATCATCTTAGTTTTCTATTTTTTCTATTCTTACATTCATCAATCATTTTCTAGTATTTCCTATTAAGCTAAAAGCGTACGAACTTAAATCTATTATTCTATTGGTATATTCTTTAGGTCAGTAATCATTCTGGAAACATTCTATACATTTTCAATTATCTATATTACATACCTTCCATGTTGAATACTTTGGTAATATCCTCATCGCACAAGTTCTATGACTCATAGAATAATTAGGTAGTCAGGGAAGCAAGTAATCATATCGGCTCGCTGTCCCTGTTAATATGTAAGGTGTAGCAACTTCAGGTGGTGGTAATTGAGGTCGTAATGTAATAAATCCAGTAAATAGTAAGAATAACGAACTATACATTAAATAATGTTAATAGGTAAAATCAATTGATGCTCACCCATATAGTTTCGTGGGAAACCTAATGTTTCTCGTTGTTTAACAGTAGTTTTTAGTTCTTTGCCTTTATAACGGATACATATCTTATCATCTTTCTGTAATTCGTGTAATACCTCAAGTGATAATCAGAACCCATTAAATTTCTCAAATAGATTACGTTCGTTCCTTGTAGTAGTAGTAAATATCCCATTATGGTATATTCATTGTTTTCTCATACGTCAATCAGCTGACCTTAACGTGAATAATATTCAGTTAGTTATCTTTGTCTTAGTTATAGTGTTTAAGGTAGTTGTTCAGAAAAGCATTATTATCTGATTTAGTGAATAAAAATCTATTCATATAAAAGAACTCTTCTGATATCTCTAGTTGATATGATAATGATAGCTCTTTTATATTTTTATATCATAACCATTCAACATATTCATCAAACGTCATAACTATCGTATTTCAGCTCTCTAAATCCATTTGTTTATCCATTTTTTTTATTACAGATATCAATAATATCGCTTTGAAGTGAATCTATCCACTCAATAAGATTAGTACATATAAATTCTTCTTGTTTCTTACTTATATTTTTATCTCTAATCATTTTTTTTAATAATACACAAGAATATCCAGTCATATCATGTCGTTGAGTTGAACTAAATCTTCTCCAGTTATTAGTTAAAAACTTTAATAGTTTATTATTCATATTCTTAGGTTAATGATTAAAGCGGTTTCTGATTATCTAAAAATCTTATATTTGTTATAAATTCGTAATATGATTTTAATAATGGTTCTAATCTTACCGATATTTCTTCGTTAGCGAGTTTGGCGTTCATAAAATCTTTTATCTCTTGAGTCAACCTAACTTGTGTATCTAATTCATCAACTGTCAATTTAGCTCTCTTTCGTGTTTTATTTTCTTTTTTTATTTCCTCCAATCAGTCTTGTATTTTTTCAAATTGTGTTTTAATATCATCTTTCTTTTCTACCATAGCCATCTCTAGCATCGCTTTACTACGGATAGTAAACATCTTAGCATCTCAATAGAGATGAGAAAGCTCGATAAGTTTGATACATAAATCTGATAGCTTTTTACGTGTAGCATCAGCATTGATATTGGTTATTAAATCTTCTATTTCTTTAATCAGTTTTTCCATAGGAATATCTCAAAAAATAAAATTTTAATATCTGACCATAAAAAGTATAAATCATTTTTTATTTGTGTAAAGTAGTATTTTTTCTCTAACATTGGTTTATAAGCCAAATAAAGATATAGATGGTTATCAATAAGCTTGATTTTGATGGAAACAAAAGTAAATAAATGTTTAAGAGGGATTGAGATATATCTCAAGACCGAATAAACTTCCTTATTACGATATGAAATATATATCGTTTATAAAACTATTTACTGTTTAATCGTTCCAATAAAACATCAGCAGTAGGTAATAAATCTTTGAACTCTATAGATTTACCATTGACTAAATCTTTTGCATAGCTCAATGCAAACGAAGCATTTTGTGAGCTACTTCTACTAGGTGTTGAAACAGGTGTAGATTGATTAACTGGTGTAGTAGCAAATCCTCATTTATTCAAATCATAATCTGATACCTCTTTGATATGAGGAAATCATTTCTCCATAATAAGATTATAGTTTAATGTCATCCCTACTGATAACGCATCCATCCTTTTTTTTCAGATGCTTCAACTGTCTCCGTTTTCAAATGTAATATCAAAATAATAAGTTGTTCAAAATTGATTGGTTCTTTCTTTGATAAATTGAATGGTAGAAATTTTTGATGTTTTATACATTTTAAAATATTTAAAGAGTAAAAATACATTGAAATATTGGCTATATTCTAATCCACTCACGATTTTAACACTTCTTTTTTACTATGAGATGAATATTTCTTCATTTCCATTAATTTCTCATAAAATTCAAATACTTTTCGATATAATCATACAGCATTATACATTCTTTTCAAAAGTGTTAATTTTTCATCATCAGACATATCACTATTCATTACTTTATATTGTTCATCTCTATCATTTCGATTATTTCTCATCTGTTTCTTGTTAGTCATCAATTAAAAATCATATCATATTGAATTATCTCTTTCTCTATCATAATCATTATCAGGGTCTCAATACGTAGGCATTTCATCAACAATAGATTGTAATATCTTACCTACTCCATTTTCTCACATAGGATATACCCTCTTGTTTATCACTCTAAGATATTCTTTCGCTAGATTAGATTTCTCTTTCTGTGTTAGTCCATAATATTCTTTCATAGATTTCACTCCATATCACTTGAGGAATGCTTTGAACTTATCTGTTATCTCCAACATATTCTTTAATAAAGATATAAAACCGATACTGTACGTATAATCAATTCAATTAATAAATCAAGAGATTTTTATGATTTCTGTAATTTAGTTTCTAATTTTTTTACAAGTTCTGTGTACTTAACTATCATTTCTTCTATTTCGTATGTCTTTATTTTTATTAGACTTTTATCGTTTATTATATATTCTATATTCTCTTTTCCGTATTCTTCTATCATTTTAATGGTATATATTTTGTAATTTCATTTATAAATTACGTTGCAACGGTAGTCTTGAACTCTACAATTATCCTCAGACCAACGATATTTATAATTAGACCTTGATAAGAAATGTCAGTTTTGCATCTCTTTCCAATGAGCTTTCTGTCAGCAGGTATAGCAAGTACAATTTCATTTACTGTCAGAATACTTTAATCTGATGTACTGACTGAATATAGAGTCTAATTTTCTGACTAATTTACTTCTGCTAGGTTTTTTTGGTTTCTTAGTTTTCTTCATTATTTAATAGCGTTCAAGAAATAAAAGCATTATGTCATTCTCTGATTTTATCTCGTCTATTTATTTCTGCTTTCAATTCCTCTAGGTGTTTGTTTTCCACATATATACCTAGTCGTTCATATTCAAACTCATCTCGTCGGTTTAAGGTAGGATAGTTCCTTACCAGTCTGTTCCTAGTATATCAGAAGTCTATAATTATATCGTTTATCTCTTTATTATATTTATGATTAGTAGTCAGATAATAAGCGTATATAAGTTTCTTACGCTTATCTAGCTCATCATATTTAACTATTACGTCTTTGAAGTTAAAAGATTGGTTTTTCGTATTCTTCCTCATAATTTCATTTATTAAAATAAATATCTATTACATTATTATTACCTTCCATTGTATCTTTATATTGATAAAGATATACTTTTGCTTTGTGTTTTTCATCAAGTTGTTCTGGGTCTAAATCTCTCCATATCTCTATTGATTGTGTAGCATTATCTATAATTTTCTGACTTCATCTACTTCAAGATATACCAGCTGGTTCATATTGTCTGTCTTTACTTCATGGTTTTTTAGCGTGATGTATAAGAAATATACATATATTGTTTTCGTTTTTTAAGTCTTGAAGTGTTGATGATATTTGTTGGTATCTTATATTATCTATTTCATTTCACCCTATTTTATCTAAATTATCTATAATAAATAATCTACATCATTTATCATAATATTGTCTTATTATATTTTCTATTTCTGATATTTCATTTGTTTTTGGTTTTACAATATATAAATCCGTCAGGTTATCTATTTCTCTAAAATTAGTTTCCATAATCTGTTTTTGTGTTTCATTATAATTTCAAGTCTGGAAATCATATTTTTTAATTCAAGCCATTTTTCTTGCTATTCTTAATTTCATATCATATTCAGGAAGTTCTAGTGACATATAACATACCTTCTGTCAATTCTTTATATTTTTCCTAGCCATAAAATATGTAAATTCAGTCTTTCAAGATGAATAATATCAGAAAAATATTATAAGTTCACGATAATCTGGTTTTCCTAGTGCCTTGTCTATCTTTTTAAGTCCTCGAGTAAATGGTGTCTGTTTATAATTTATTTCCATTATTTAGGGGTAATAAGATAAATATCTTTTAATTCAGTAAATTTTTCCATACCAAGCATTTCTTTAAGATATTCAGATTTTCACTCTTCCATATATTTTCTAAATATTCTAGGGTTATCAAGTTTATATTCATCTTTAAGGGGAAATATACCTTGTCGGCAATGAAATATAGATTGTTCAAGTATCATAATTTTTTCGGGGTCATTCTTGCCTAGCTTATTCAAATTGTTTAATAGCATATTTAATGCTTTATTTGTTAATGGTTTTTTTATTTTATTTCTCATCTCTATAAATTCTTTAATTGTTTGTTTTAGAAATTTTGGTATATCTATATTTATTTCTTTCTTTTCTTCTTGTATTTCTTTAGTAGTGGTTGTTTGTTGGTTGAATTCTAAACTTTTTGTTGGTTGTTTTGTTGGTTGTTTTATTTCTTCTGATTGGTATTCTTCCCATTTGCATATAGTTATCAAAGAAAATCTGTTGGTTGTCTGGACTGTTATTTCGTTGGTTGTTTGTAGGTTGATTATTGCACGTCTTACTTGTTGCTCTGATAGATGTAATTCGTGAGCTAGATATTTTCTTCATACTGTACATTGTCATGGTATTGTTTTTTGTCATCTCCAATTTTGTTCTCAATATGATACTATTGTAAGCAGATGAAAAAATACACGGAAAGTATTAGCATCTGTATACCGTCATCGTTTATTGATTTTCCTATGTATTTTTATTCGACCTTCCATTTATTCAGATAAAATAAAAGCCATAATACTTAGACAGGAAGTGAGCAAAAAATCTTTTTATGGACTTTAGGGCTTCCTGCCGAAGTATTACAGCTAATAGAAAAGTCCAGAATATTTTTGCTCAATTGGCTTATATATAATAAAATAAGAAAATCAAGTTAATCTGATGATATGAAATCAAATCATAAACAATAAATCAGAATATTATAATTTTAATATTTACATTTTAATAATCATAGTCATCAGGATAATAATTATCTTTTTCGTCTAATTTTTCATTGAGTTCATCAATTTTCTCTTCCATTTCATCAAAATAACTTCAACATATTACTACAATAATTATAAAAACAATAACAGGGATATACATTTTCACTATTTACAAAGTAAAAAGATAATAGTAAAACAATAGCTTCAAAAAAGAAATCCAAGTAATAAAGCTTCAGTAATAGAAAGTTTATTTTTAGGGTAATAGAGTTTGATTGGTTGCATTTCAATTTTTAAGAAGTAAAGAATTAGTTTTGTCTAAATATCTAGTCTTTGTATGTTTTCATTCCTCAATCTCAACGCCTACATACTTTCAAGCCCTTATGCGTTGGCGTATGGTTTGGAAGTGTTTATTATCTAGTTTTGCGAGGTCTTTGATTTTATAGGCTTTGATTTTATGCATAAGTAATAAGGGAAAGGATAAAAATTAGTCTCTGTATTGGTCAGTACAATTCTTTTCTACTCGAGCCTCAAGTATTCAAGGTAAATCTTTTCGTTCAATACCTCAATCAGCAACATCAGAGCATATTCAAGCTAATTCATCAGATAAAACCATAACATGGAGTTGTTTGTTGTTTAAGCGTTCCATCTTGTAATGTATAAAGGATAAAAAGATATATTATCGTTTTAGTATGCTTATAGCTTCTTTTATTTTTTTAGATAGGTCTTCATTTTCTCTTTTTAATTCTTTTATTTCTTCTTCTAATTGTTTAATTGTATCTATCATTCCATCCAAATCCTCCATTTTATATAAAGTTAAGAAGTAAAGCAAAATTGTCAATCTCCAATATATTCGTTTTCAAATAGGATAGCAAATACATTTCATTTTTCTATTTGTCAGCTTTTAAATATAAGATTGTTGTTCATACAAACTTGGTAATCAGTAATATCAGCATATAAGAATTTATTAGTCAATTTCATTAGTCATTTTCGTAGTCTGTGGGAGCTTTTTGACTCTGTTTTACATAGAAACTTGTCATTTTCATCAAAACATACGATACGTGAAGCATCAGAATAAAGACATTTTTTGAAAGTTTTGATCATTTCCATAGGTTGTAAGAATATAAAAAGATATAAGTGGCACTAACTACCACCTCACCAATTCTACAAGCGTGTAGAGATTAGCGGGAACGGTAGGGACTGGCATTATTTCGCATTGTTTCGTGTTTCAATTTGGTTTTTGGTAGCAGTATCAAATCAGAAATGCACTAGAAAGGAATTTATATGACTAGCAGTTGTCATTGAATATCGACCATTTACTTTCATTTTGTTTGTGCCGTGGTCAAATTCAGCAACAATAGTTGAATAGGATTGGAGTTTTGCAGTTACTCAATCATCTATTACTCTGCATTTACCATAGAATGATTTTCTGCTGTTGACTAGTGTTAATTCATAAACTTTTGGAGTTTCCATCTTGTAAAGAATAAAGAATAAAAAGGTATTGAATAGATAGAGATTGTGTAGCTAGTAAAGTATGTATAACAATACATTGTTTCCTTAGCGACAGTGTAAGTATACTGATAATATATCAAAAATCAAGAGTAAATGACATTGTAAAAAAAGTATGTAGTTTAGAAGCCAAAATTTAATCATCGAAGTTGTATAAATAAGTCGCCTAAAATGATATATTAGTATAAAATCTGATAAAATTAGAATAGATCACAGATAAATAATAAATAAAACCTAAGCATATAAAAAATAATATAAATAATCTATAAATATAATATAAACCTATAAGCAAATAAAAGACTAATAGAATAACATATAAATACTATAAGATACTTACATACATATTAAGAACATATACATACTATACATTATAGTATTGTGCAAGGTATCATAAATACACGTTACAACGCATATTCGTAATAGTCCATTAACGCCAAAACCTCCATAAAGCACCCAAACGCGCACACGCTTACACGCTACAGTAAGCCAAACAACGTAATATACGTTACACAATATACATTGTGCAAGGTATACAGTTGTAATATATGTGATATAATATGTCATATACCCCGATTGTTTGTGCTTAGTTACTGTATTGTTGTGTTGTGTCACCCTGTGACAGTCAGACGGAGGAGGGGTGTACCGCAGCGATCGGCGTGGGGTAATTTAATTTTATACCTGTCCCCGCGGGATTCAAAGCATATACCATTTGGGACACAATACGGGAGATATTAATATCTAGTATACTAATAAATAGGTATAAATGGGACACAACACAAGGGCTGGAATCCTTAAACGAATAATATATAAAAATCTATTGCAATTAGACGGAGGAGGGGTATAATGTCATTATGGAAGTAAATGGGATAGATTATAGATGAGGGTATAGCTTTAAGGTTATGCCGAAGAGGACAAGCCGAGAGATGTTGAATCTCTTAGAGCTTTTGACGTGAAAGAAACGTAAGACGATAAAGAACGAGTTTAGCAAGAATTGATGGAAGGTAGATTATGAATGAGTTGTTTTATATCTTAAACAAATAAATGGTACAGATTAGACAGACAATGGAACTAATTAAGAAGTTTATAAACGACTTCAGAGATGAGGAGACATTAAAGGAGGTGAACTACACGAGTATAAGTATAGATTTTTGTGATAAGTTATTGGATAAGATAAGCGATATGGAACGGGAGGATAAGAACGAGAAAGAGAAAGGAAAGGAATCGCTACAGATAGAGTATTACTCGTTGTTCAAGAAGAAACCGTTTGGATGATGGACTATGGACGAGATCAAAGTAAGGATAACTGATAGAAGGAAAGAGGAGCAGTTAAAGAATTTAGAATCTAAGAAGAGCGAATGGTTGAAGAAATAGAGGTAGAACTCAGTCCCGATAGCTCTACAGAGAGTGTAGAGAAGTTTAAAGAAGAGTGAGTTGTAGTAAGTGAAGCACCTAAAGTAAAAAGAGACGCTTTAGCGAACAAATATATGTTGAATGATGCACAGGTGAAATATGTGCAGGAGTATTTAAGTAACGGAGGAAATAGTACCAAGGCAATGAGGAAGGTCAACCCTGATGCTAAGTTACCATGACAGCAAGGGTACTCGATGAGGAACAACCCGAAGGTAATAAAGTATCTAGAGGAGACAGCTAACAAATGTTTGAAGATACAGATGGGGATGATAGAGAACGAGAAGACACCAGCAAGTGTGAGAAATGATGCCATAAAAGATAGACTTAATAGAGCAGGGGTAGGCGATAAACCATGAATCTGAGGATGAGAGGGTAACTGGTATGTAGGTTCTATAAATATAAGTATTGATCGTTAGTTTTATTAATTAAATATTATTATGAAAAAAACAGATTTAAGCAAAAATACTTATGAGAAAGCGGTAACCAAGAAAGGTAATAGAGGATATAGATTAGAGTATCTAGAGGACGGTAAATGACAGGTAAGATTGGAAGGTATAAGTCTAATAGAGAAGAACGGAGCTGAAGCGTATCTAAGTATCGCTGATGTGGTAACGTTTCTTTTCTGCGAACTCGATATCGCTGATAAAGAGGATAAAGAACAAAAGAAGAAAGAGATGAAAGCGTTAAAGAAGATAACTAAGAAGAAATAGTTTTATCACTACTATATATATGCAAGAATTCAAACTCGAGTTTAAAGCATCAGAGAAACAAGCGATGGCTATGCAGTATCTTATGGATAACGTAACTAGAGAGGTAGGGTATGGATGAGGGGCATGATGAGGTAAATCATATATCTGAGTAGCTTGGTTATGGATGATGGTTAATAAATATCCTTGAGTGCGTTACTTTATGTGACGTAGAGAGCTTTCTAACTTAATGAAAACGACATTAAACTCATATTATAAGTTCTGAGAGGATTATCAGATACCGTTAGAGCTTATGTGAAAGTTAGATAAGAAGTATAATATTATTAAGTTCCCTAATAAATCAGAGATTCTACTATTAGATTGTGCTCAGCAGCCATCAGACCCATTATACACTAGATTTGGGTCGTTAGAGTTGACTTGAGGGTTTATAGACGAATCAAACGAGGTAGATTTACAGGCTATTACTATCCTAAAGACACGTATTTCAAGACAAAAGAACAGAGAATATGGTATTATCCCTAAATTACTAGAGACATTTAACCCTGACCAATGACACGTAAAGGAAAGGTTCTGGATACCATATAAAGAGAAGAAAATATCAGAAATAAGACAATTTATACCAGCTTTAGCTACTGATAACAAGTATATCGACCCTGAATATATAGTACAGCTACAGAACTCTGACGAGATAACTAGACAGAGGTTGCTTTATGGTAACTTTGATTGGAGTGATGATGAAGGTAAAGTGTTTAGATATGACGAGATATATGATTTATTTAGGAATAACATAGAATCAGACCCAACTGCGTATTTAACTTGTGATGTAGCTAGACTTTGAGACGATAAAACCGTTATAGCACTATGGAAATGACTTAAATGTTTTAAGATTATCACGTATGCACAGAACACTACTACAGAGGTAGCACAAAGGATAAAGGAGTTAGAGACAGAATTTGAGATAAGGAGAGCTAATATCTTGATAGATAGTGATTGAGTAGGAGGAGGGGTAGCAGATATGTTAAGGGGGTGTGTTAATTTCGTTAATTCAGCTACACCGTTTAAGAATAACTCAGAAAAGACTGGTTTTGTTATCAAAAACTTCGGTAATATGAAAACTCAATGCTATTTCAAATTAAAGGAACTTATGGAAAAAAGATTAATAAGGATAGAAAACGAATGAAGTACTAAAGAGAACCTAATGAGAGAATTAGAGAATATTTATGTTAAAAATACTGATAAAGAAGGTAAGATAATGATAGAATCTAAAGAGTTATTAAGAAAAAGGATAAATAGGAGTTCAGACTTCGCTGATGCTATAATGATGAGGATGCGATGGGTGGTAAGAGATCTAGAAGCTACTAATAGTTCGTTAGAATGAGTATTTGAGGTAGATTATAGTTGATTTTTATATTAATATATTGATTATCTATATTAACTAATAATAAGTAAATGTGTATACCTAGTATACACTTTCTTTTTATATATAAATGATTATGAGGATTATATTTATATCCTGCATACTAAATGGTAGAACTTTCAGAAGCAGATAAGGCGTTATTAATCGCCCAGATAGTTAGAGAATATTCAGAGGGGTGGAACTACATCAACCCTAAGAGAATCCAGTACAGACAAAGAGTTATAAGACGGAATAAGCAGAAAAAAGGTGTTGATAAGATAAATATTAATATGATAGCTAACGCAATAGATACAATGATAGCTACTTCGTACACAGATGGATTAACTGTTAATTTCGCTCCTAAAGATGGATGGATAGGTCAAGAGAAGGCTGATAATCTTAATTTTATGGCTGAATTTGATAATAACGAAGACGATTATCAGCAACTATATTACCAAAAAGAACAAGATAGGTATTTCTTTGGAGTAAGTATTAGACATAGATATGGATGGGATGATACTAGAAAAGTGCCACTTTTTGCTGTAATTAACCCATTAAGTTGGATTCCTGATCCTATTCCTAGCCAAACAGGAAGATTTGATGGTAAAAACTACAGATATCATTGATTTGATTTGACTACTACTATATTAGAGTTAGCAGCAGACCTAACATACGATAAGAAGGTACTGGATGAGATAGTAGCTAGTTTATTCAGTTCAGAAACAAAACTTAATCGGTCTACTTACGCTATGGCGTATAATTATGTTATGCCTACAGCAGTAGAATGACTTAAACATAACTTCAGTTTAGATATTTATCATCACTTTACTAATTTTAATGGTAAAAAGTATTGTGTAACAACTACAGCAGATAGAGCAAAGATATTAAGAGTTTCTGAAATTAAACCAGTATTAAAAGAAGAAAAAGAAAACTCTAATCTTATAAGTTTTCCTATAATACTTAACTACTGGAAACCTAGAAGAAACGATGCTATGGGAGAATCAGTATGTGATAGATTAGATGATAAACAGATAGCAAAAACAATACTATTTAACCTAAATATAATTAAAGCTAAAAAAGAAGCACTTGGATGAGATTTTATCTGGAATTCAAGACTTATTAAAAATAAAAACGATATATTAAAGCCCACAACACAATGAAGGAACATATTTGTAGATACACAAGAGCCTCTAGGTAATGTGGGAATAGAAATTCCAAGAAGTCAAATAAAAACAGATACATTTAGTATGATGAATGCTATCGATTCTGAAGCTAGATTTGATGTAAACTTAGATAATCAACAGCAATGAGTAATCGCTACTAGAGATGTTACGGCTACTGAGAGCCAAATAGCTCAGGCAAATTCGAACATTATAGGTCTGCTCAACAACAAAATTAACTCTCGAGGCGACAAGATGTTCCGATATGAACGACGGAAGGGTTATCAGGAGAATTTCAGTTCAGCTGACAAGAAAAACCTCACGATCAACTCGAACTTTGAATTTAAGTCTTTGACCATCGGGAAGGATGATTTCTTCACTAGTCAAATTCCGTTCATCATTATTGGTACAAAAGGTGAAGTAGAAGGTCAAAACGAGAAACAAAGAGTATTCCGAGATAAATATCTAGCATTATTCTTACAAGATCCAGATACTCCGAAAGTAAGTAAACTTATAGCTAAAAGGATGTTATTAAGATGTAACGGTAAAACACCTAACGAAGTAAATGTATTAGTACCATTAACTAATAACGAACGTAAAGCGATGGACTACCTAAGTATAGTTAACTTAAACGAGATACCTAAATCTATTATGAGTAATCCACCAGAATATCTACCAACTTTCTGGATATACCTTCAAAAGGCAGACAACACCAAGGCTAAAGAAGTAGTATTGGGTGCGTTACAAGAGGCATTGATAAAAGTACCACAACAAGCACCAGTAGCTCCTACAGCATTTAATGAGATAGCTAATAGCACACAAAATATAGCAACAAGTCAGGCAATGCAAAAACCAGCAACACCACCAAACAGATGAGACCAACAAATGTAATTTTATCTTTTAATTATATAGATGGCTAAGACTAAAGATGTACTATCGATGATGGAGGGATTTAAGGAGACAGATATACGGAAGTTGATGTTAGAATACCTAGACGGAAGATTAGAGATGAGAAAGACAATATTATGTTGATTAACAGGAGAGATAGGAAAAGACTTTGATACACATTATTCTTATCACGATATGTTAAGAAGCGAAGTGAGATTTATAGAGTTAGTTATGAAGAAGATACCAGACGAGATTATCCAAGAAGAGAAACAGAAACAATTACAGAAAGAAGCAGAAGAATTAAGTAATACACAAGCACAGATAGATGATCTAGCAGAAATGGTTGGTGTTTAAGCGGAAAGTTGTTAAGACATTATATAGTTGGGGAGGGCATCAGTCCTACCCACGTATATAATCACTCGTCTTCCCGCCCTGATATAAGGCACATTTTATATCTTATTATTACAGATGGATGATTTAGAAATCGCTAATGTCGAGGCACAAATCGACGATACCAACACCGAGGTAGAATGAGAAGAGGTGACACAAGAAACAAAAACAGAAGACAAACGCCCTAGTTCAGTAGTTAAGTTACTCAAACAGCGTAATGAACTGAAGAGTAGAAACGCAGAATTAGAAGCAAAAGTAACTGAGACAGAAAAATTAACCAAACAAATGTCTGAATTACAAGAATTAGTTGCTAAACAAGCACTGGAAACAGAGGCTAAACAGGAAAAGACAGAGTTCTTTACTAAAAACCCAATAGCTAAACAATTTGAATCAGAGATTGATAAGTTAAGTTCTGAAAAAGAGTTATCTTACGATGATGCGTTCAAGTTATATGCTGCTATAAACAATCCTACATTACTCTTAGATGAGCAATGAAGGAATAAAATGACATCAACAACCAATCTTACCTGAGTTACTAAAGAAGACACAAGAGATTTAGAGAACCCTACTATGGAAGATTTCAAATCTTCAGCAGAGTTTATCGCTCGGTCTAACCAAAAAGCTAAGGAATCAAGAATGGCTAGTGGAATGTCTAACTAATATCTTTTATTATTTTATATGTAAAAACAAATGGCAAATTCACTTACCGCCGCATCTCCAGAGTATCGATCAGCAAGGATGCAGAATCTTCTTAAAGCTAAATTAGTAGCAAGAGAGATTTCTAATATGGAAGAAAGAGCAACTTTAACAAACGGTATTAAAGTACATAGACCGTACCACTCAGATGTTTCAGTAAACTCTTATACTAAAGGAACAGCAGTAACTGCTCAAGATGTAACTATTACTGACGAATATCTTACTGTTGATCAAACAAAAGAAGCTACAGTATATATCGACAACATTGATAAGATCCAGAACAAATATGATGTAGCTAATAAAATGATTGATCGTATCGGATATGCTTTGAAGAAAAACATTGATGGTGCATTCATGGCTGAAGTAGCTAACTCAACTTACACAGTAACTGATGGTGATTTCGGAGGAACATCTGGAAACCCAGTTACAGTATCTGTATCTAACGTATTCAAACTTTTCACTACTGTTGAAGCTAAAGCTAACACAGCAAACATCGAAGATACTACACCTTGGTTCTTCGTTGTAACACCTAATCTTAAAGCTCTTATGCAACAGACTAATCTTGCTAATGGTTTCAACCAAGCAGATGCAGCGTTACAAGGAACACTTAAAGGTATGGGTTATATGGGTACTTGGGGTAATATGAACGTATTTGTATCTAATTCAGTTAAACATACAAACGTGTTCACTACTTCTGCTATCCTAGTTGATACAGATATTGTTACTATCGCTGGTGTAGCGTTCACAGCTGATGCTGATAACACTGCAGTAGGAGTAGGACACTTCTCTATCCAAAACTCAGAAGATTTATGTATGGCTACTTTGGTTACTGCTATCAACGGTACAGGAACACCTGGAGTAGATACTTATATCGACATCACACAAGCTAATAGAGATATTCTTAAAAATGCTGGAGTATCAGCAAGTTATGCTGCACACGTTCTTACCATCACATCTTATGGTAACATAACTTGTTCTTACACACCTGCAAGCACATCTTATGGAACTTGGTCTACTCAAGTTGCAGATTGCCGATTCGGTCAATATTGATGTACTGATTTGGTTATCCAAGCAGACGTTACAGTACAACAGAACAAAGAACCTCTTAAAACTGGATACGACTATCTTTGCTACACATTATATGGTATCAAGACATTCGCAGAAGGTGCAAACAGAGCTATCAGAGTTAGAGTTGTTGCCTAAGTATAAATAGGAGGGGAAAACTCCTCCTTTAATTCTTTTAATTTATTATAAATTTAAGATGACAAATCCTATAAGCATAAAGGGAGTCCAAACCTCCGAAGCAGGATTGCAGGCTTGAGCTGTAAGACTTACAGCTAACGCATCTGCTGACTGACTCGCAGTAATACCAGTTTGAACTTCATTTGCTAGTGTGACATCCAACACAGTAACACATATAATTGTTCTTCCTCCTCCAGTATTGGGTAATGTATTATACATTAAAGAGGTATGAACAACTGGATTCGAGATTAAACCTAATGCCTATACTAACTATATCAATGGTACAGTATGTACTCCTGCTAAAACACTAGCCATGGCTGGTAATACTGGGGTAGCAGTATTCGTTTGTGTTGTTGGTGGTAGTGCAGGAAAATGGTTACAATATCGACTAGATGATGATGGAACATTAGATTCAGGAGGAACGCCTGATTAGTTTTACTTCTCTAAAAAATAACAATGGCTGATAGTCCAAAATTTAGCTGAAGTAATCTAATTATAAGTGATGCAGGTTCAATACAATGGAAAGATTATTCTTGTTCTATTTATCCTTCTGCAGTATGAACACTTAAGATAGATGCACCTTCAGTTAATCTAATATGAATAATAACGCCAGTAGATTTAACGATTACTGGTAATACTATTATAGGTAATACTGCAACAGATACACTCACAATCACTTGAACTACTCTTATCGGTACAAGTGGTGCTCCTATAACATTAACTGCAGGAGGTAATCTATTGCAAACATACCAAACAAACAGTGCAACAACAGGAGATGTAAGAAATCTCTATAACAAAATGATATTAACTGGAGCTACAGGAGTAAGTGGAGATGCTGTAAGAGCATACGCACTTTGTACTGGAAAACCATTAGCAATACACGGAATACACGCAACAGCTGAAGTAAACGCTTGAACTGGAGTAGCTGGTATAGCTGCTTGATTAAGAGGTACTATAGCTTCTGCTTGAAGTCTTACACTTAATGCTGGTACTTATGCTCCTTTAAGATTAGATTCTAGTCTTAAATCTGCATTAAATGCAGCTAAAAGTTCTTGGATTTATTGTGAAGATTTGGAAACTAGTAAGATAGAATCATTACTAAACCTAGCTGTAGTTGATACATCTACAATGTATGTAGCTGCTTGAACTGGAGCTGGTAGTGCTGGTGTGTCTACTTGATGAGTAGCACAAAAGGTACTAAAGATTTATGTTAATGGTGCTGCTTGTTATATCCCAGTCTTTACTTCAAATGCGTAGTTTTATTACTAAAACCTAAATAATGATACAACGACTAAAAACAGGAGTTAATCAAGTAACAGGAACTACTGACTCACTATCATTAAGAACACTTATGAATACTGCTAGTACAGGAAAATGAGATGCTGCTGCTTTACTTAATCCTAATGTATTCTATTTGAATACTGAAGGAGTTGTAAGAGTATCATTAGATGGTAGTACAGTAACTAATGCTGTATGATTAGAGTTGGTTAATTTGGGTCATTATATATTTGATTCTAATATTGACAATTTGAAAATCATAAACGCACAGAAGATAAATATCCAATGTGGTTACAAAATACCCTGATAATAATTAGGGAAGCCTAAAAAACTTCCCTGATTTTTACTTAAAAATTACCATTTAATGTATTACTGAGAAAATAATACAACATATTCAGAAACACCACTTATGTATGATTATGTAGAAGTAATAACTACAGATAATCTTTTCATATTAACAATGGATGATAATCTTTTAGTAGACCAACAATGATTACCTTTAGTTTTTTACTAATTCAATGGCTAACACTAAGATAATAGATCTAACAGAAAGTTTAATATTAGATGCTAATGCAGTAATTCCTGTTGTTGATTTTATTGGTTGAGTAGCAACAAGTAGAAAGGTTAAAGCAAATGCGATATGAAGTTGAAATGGTACAGTAACAAGCGTATCGGTAACAACAGCTAACGGGGTAAGCGGAAGTGTAGCAACAGCAACAACAACACCAGCGATAACTCTTACATTATGAGCTATAACTCCTACAACAACAAATGGGTTAATAGTTACAGCTAACTGAACAAATACATTAAATATAGCGGCAGGTAAGACATTAAAATGTGATAATACATTAACATTTACTGGTACTGATAGTTCTACATTAGCTATCTGAACTTGATGAACATTAGGTACAGCAGCATATACAGCAGCTACAGCGTACGCTACTTCAACACAAGGTACAGCAGCAGATAACGCACTACCAAAAGCTGGATGAACTATGACAGGCAAAACTGTTAGTGCAGGTAGAGATGAAGTATGAAAAATATATACACCAGCAACATGAAGTCAGACAGTAGCATTAGATTGTGCAGTAAATAACGTACATATAGTAACAGGACACACAGATGGAACAGCGATAACATTTACAGTAGCAAATGCCACTAATAGTCAATGCTTTATAGTAAGTATATTACAGGGTAGTGGAACAGTAAGTACAATAGCAGCACGATTTAATACAGTAAGACGAGCTTGAGGAAGTGCTCCAACTTTAACTGCTACGTTAAACAAAAGAGATACTTTTGGGTTTATAAGAACTTGAACAAATACGTATGATGGATTCATTATCTGACAGAATTGTTAGTTTTATATTACTAATATAATAAATGGCAGCGATTAAGGCATTAGTAGTATGATGATGATGATGAGGTTCTTGATGAGGATGAGGAGCTTGATGAGCAACTTATTCTGCAGCACATACAGTAACAGCACAAGCATACGCAATAGATATATGAACTTGATGAGCTTGAACTAAAGCACCAGCTTGAATACCATGATGATATTGATTAAATACTACGTTCTCCACATTAACTTGATTAGGTTGAGGTGGTTCTGGTGCTAATGATAATAATGGTAGAAATGGTTGATGTTGATGATGAGCTTGAGAATGAAGTACAGTTTGAAAGATATGAGGTACTAGTAATCCATGATATAATTGATGAGTAAATAATACATCAAGTCCATACCCTTGATGAGGATGAGGAGGTATGTGAAGCGTATGAACAAACGCATCTACTTGAACAGCAGGTAACTGATGAGCAGGAGTAAATTATTCAGCAGTATTTTGAACAGGAGTATGAGCAAGTGGATGGTTCGCTTGAGGTGGTTGAGGTTGAGTATATTTTGCTTGAACTGCGTGAACAGCAGCTAACTGATGATGAGCTTGATGAAGTAATACTACTAATGGTACAGCAGGAACAGATTGAACTTGATGAGGATGAGGATGATGAGGTTGAAATAGTTGAACTGTAACTTGAGCTAAATGATGAGATTGAGTAGTAGTTATAGCATATAAGACTGATGGTTCTGATTGAGTAAGTACATCTAGTACAGGTTGAGCGGTATCTACATTTGGTGCTTATACATTACATACATTTACAACAGACGGTACTCGAACTATGGTAGAATATGTAGCACCAACAACTAATGCAAATTTCCTACTAAATATGATTTAACCCTTAAATACTAATAAATGATACCTAGTTTAATTATATCTACAGCAAGAAACCAAACAGGATGTACTACTGATATAGTAAGTGCTACACAATCTTTCCAGTTTCTTAATCAAGTGGAGGAAGATTTTTGGCGAGATATATGTAATGAGAGTCCTTGAGATAAGATGAACCAATTTAATATTAATCTTGTTGCTTGAACTTCTACATATACATTACCTGCTTCTATAGCAGCTTCAACATTAATTACTTCTACTTTCTGAATAAATCAAGCAGTAAAGATATGAGTTAAACTTAGAAGCACAGATACTTATTATACACCAGTACAAGTTAAATATGTTGAATGATATTTAAACTTACCTGATTTCTATGCTGCAACAACAGATAAAAACCAACCTACAGCTTATTTAGTAGGTAGTGATAGTATAGTTATCTTCCCTACACCTGATACAAGTATAACTAGTGGATTACAGATAATGTGACCTAAAGCAGTAGTACCTAAATCAGCTAGTACTGAAGATGTTGAGGGTATGATAATAATACCACCAGCAGCACATCCAATAATAGTAGAATGACTTAAATATCGGTTCTATGGTAATATGTGAGTAAACTTTGAAGATAGAAGAATACAAGCTAAACAGTTTTATGAGAGTGAAAAGTTAAGAGTAATAAATCAGATGATGAATAAAAATATATTATGAGAAGAATCATTTATCCCAGATCTTTCATATTATGGCTAAAGAACAAAACAATAATTTAACACGAAGTGATGTGACTAGAGGTATCTCTAATGAGGAATACTGATTTTTAGGTAGTGTTTATAATACTGAATGAGTTAATATTAGAGAGAGTGCTAAATATTATTGTTTAGATAGTTTATCTACTTCTGTATGTCAGATAAGTAATAGTTCTAGTGATCGAATTACTGCTATGTATATTAATAATGCTACTTATGCACACTTTGTATCTTATAGTGGTAATATCTATACACCTAGTTATAATTATACTAATAACTGATGAGCATTATATGATAGTTCTTATTTTTATATTAATACAACAATACTTAGAAGTTGAAATAACTTATATTGAGTAGTTATGTGAACAGCTGCATTATATAGACGAGTTTATAATTGAACCAAAGCAGATTTATGATTATTATGAACAACAGTTGTTACTAATGGTACGTTTATTACTGATAGTGATTGGACTAAAGGTACTGATTGGAGTATACCATGAGGTAGAGCTATACATACAGCAGGTACTGGTTCTGACTTATCACAAGTATTAACAGTATTAAATACTACAGAATATAGAGTACAATTCAGATGTTTATTTTCTGCTTGAACATCTCTAGTTGTTAAGATGTGATGAGCAACACTATGAACGGTAACAGCTTCTGGTACTTATTCGTTTTGGAGAACAACAGCATCGACTAGCGAAACACTTGCTTTTACTGCAAGTGCTGATTTAGGTATATTTCTTTATGATGTATCAGTACAAGCAACAAAAATAGAGGCTGGAACACTAACTTGAGATAATATGGAAATTTCTACATATCATCCATTTATAAATTTATATCCTTATTTATATGTAGCTTGAAATAATACAGTAACACAGATAGATATATCTGCTTCAGCTACACGAACATCTGTTAATAGTTTAATATTAGCTAAAGATGAGATTATTATTTGAATGACTAATATATGAACAAGAATATATGTTTATACTAATAAATATAGTGTTGATACTGGTGTTTATACTTTTTATTGAAGATCTAGACAGTATCTACGAGATTGAGTAAGTAAAGAACGAGATGAGATGATAGAACGACCAAGAAAAAATATATTAGCTGTAAAAAATAATTGAACATTTGATTATGTAGTAACAGGTAAAGATAATTATAGGGAGTTATATAAAGTTAGTGGTTGGGATAAAGTAAAACTATATCAAAGTCCATATATAAACTCGTATGCTACAGATAAGATGTGATTTATAAGTAATACATCACAACGATGACAGACAGTAGATATTAATAGAGATATACTCTATATGGTAAGTAATAGTTGATTATATTCGTTTGGTAGCGAGTTACCTTGATTATCAGAAAGTCTAAGTAAAAATTATCTATCTACTATATGAGATATAACAGCAACACAGGTGTGATTAGATTGATTAGCACTTTATTCTTCTTGATTAATAGCTACTAAACCGCGAGTATACAAACATTCATTACAGAATATAAACAATACAACATCTCCTAGTTATACTACTACAGGTTTCGTAGAATATAATCCTATAGTACGAGATAAACTCAGCACTATAAAGAAACTAGAGAAGATGCAGATAGGTTATCAATTACAAGGGTCAGTAACTAACATACAGATATATATTAAGATAGATGATTGAAGTTATACTTTATTAAAGACTATAACTTGAACAGGTACAACAACAGCTTATGGTAGAAGTAATGTAATGACACAAGATTTTATTACTGCTGCAGCTGGTATGAAGTTCTATAAGGTACAATTCAAAGTTGTACTAAATTCTAGTTCAAGTACAAAGACACCTAAGGTATTTGATTTATCTATTAAAACAGATACAGTTAATGATGTTTTTTAATCTATTACTTATATTCCTAATGGGAATCCAATCAGAACCACCAAAGGATATTATATTACAACCAGTAACAACACAATCTTGATATACACAGAGACCTATAAACGCTAGAACACAGACATATAACAGATATTTAGATAGCGTAATAGCAATAGATAGTACAAGAGCAATAGCAACATCAAGTCTAACAACTATACCTTGATATGTATATACAGTAACTGGTAAATATAATCGAGCAAAAACAACCTGACAAGTTTTGATACCAACAGACTGAACATATCAATTAAATGTTATTTGATTTTTTGCAGCAGATGCTACAGCAACAGGTATAAGATTTATTGTAATAAACTTGAATTGAAGTCCATTAGAAATAAAATATGTGTTACCAATAGCATCAGTAACTATGTTAATAGATATTACAGAAATATTCAACCTAAATAAAAATGATTATATTACAGTTGATGTATATCAATCTAGTTGATGACCACTAAATGTTACAACAAAACTTAAAGCATTCAAACTATCATAATTTATCCTTAAATAATCTAAATGGCAGAACCAGTAGTAACACCAGAATCTACAGTAGTACCAACTAAAGCTACAGAGGCTTGGAGTAAGATGGATTTAGCAGGTCAACAGGCGTTCGTAAAAAAGAATCCTACTTTTGATCCAGCTAAATATAATATGCAGTATGCTACAGCACCAGTAACACCAGTTAATCCAACAAAAACTAGTATGACTGACCCTATGGCGTTACAACCTTGATATAAGGGTACTAATAAATTATGAAATGGCACAACTACTAAAGTAGAGCCAGTAAATGATAAAGTAGAACCAGTAACAGAACCAGTAGTAACACCAGTTAAGACTGAATCTAGTTATACAGATGATAGCGAAAAAAGATTATTAGAGATACAGAATAACTTAACTACTCAATATGCTCAAGATAATACACAATTTCAAGATAGATGAACTTTTGATACCACATATCATTATTGAGAAAGAACGGCAGCACAAAAAGGGATACTAGATAAATTCTATAATCAAAAGAGTTATGAAAGAGGGATAGGAGCGTTACCTAGTGATGACATCGCTAAGGGGTTAGTAAACTGAACCTATACTGATGCAGACCTAGATTATATGAAGGTAAACGATGTTGCAAGATATAACGAAGTTATGACTAAAAGAGCTGAACAACAGAATATAGAAGACAATAAAAATACTCTTGCTACTTATGCTACACAGGCAGGATTTGATGGTGGAACAACAAGTTCTACTTCTGCATTACCAACCATTCCTACAACAGACCCAGAATTATCTAAGGTATCAGAACAAGCTAATACAGTGTCGCTAGCTATAGATGACATAGATAAACAGATAGAACAAATCCAGAAAGATGCTGAAGCTCATTATGGCTCATTATCTAAAGGACAATTATCTGCAATAGTAAGAGACCAAACAGCAGACTTAAGTATAGATAGAAATACTAAAGTAAGAGAACTTACAGCACTTAATTGACAGATTAAAGCTAAACAAGATGCTTATACAATGCAGCAACAACAGTTCACAGACCAACTTGCATTATTTAACGCTAATCGAGGTATGCAAAAGGATATGGCTACGTTACAGATGCAACAGGCAGAACTTATGCAGCCAAATGTATCTCAGAACCCATTGTGAACTTGAGCAATTATTACACAATGGAATCCTACTACTTGAGTACGAGATATAACTACACAATGAATATGAGATACCACATCAACTTCTACATCAGTAAGTAAATGAGATTTAAGTGGATTAGCTTCGCAATATCCTAATGAAGCATCATTTAAGAATAACAATCCTACTGGGATTAAATTATCTGCTGCGAGTCCTGCTCTACAACAATTATGGAAAGATGCTTGAATAGTTGTAACTAATTGAACTAATGCACAAGATTGAGGTAGTTTTGCTAAATTTGCTACTATAGAGGATTGAATGAAGGCTTATGATATAGTTATGACACAAAGACGAGGTAATGCTACAGTAAGCACATATCTTAAATCACGAGGTACTTGAGATGTTTGATTATCTAGTGATATAATGTGAAAGAAAATTAACCAATTAACTGCAGATGAAAAATCATTAGTCCAATCAGCACAAATAAAAAAGGAAAGCCCTTGATTATGGCAAGAATTATTTGGTGGATGAAACACTACACCATCTGATTGAAATACATCACTATATTCACAATTTGATACATTAAAAAATCCCACCGTAGCCCAACTAGCTCAATTAGGTGCTAATAATGGTATACCATTAGCAGAAGTACAGAAACAACGACAAACATATCAATCAACCGCTTGAGATATAGAATCTCAGCAATTTATGAATGACTATGCAAATAGTATCAAAGAAAGTTACTCAGGCACTCAATGGATTGACCTCTCTTGAATGACCCCAACAGATAAAACTAAAATATCTAAATTAGCAAATAAGGCTGGTATATTACCGATATTAGATAAGACACAGGCAAGTAAATTAAACAATATATCTACAGTAATGGAAGATTTAGCTAATGTACAAAGTGCTATACAAAGTTATCTACCTAATACTGCACGAGATTTATATACTAAAGTACAGAATCTAAAATCACAAAAATTACCTTGAGCTGATGCTAGAAGTTCTGCTATTGCTAGTTATTGAACTTGGAGAAACTCGGCTATAGCCGCACTACAAGCATTGGTATGATGACAAGGGGCTGGATTTAGAATAACACAGACTGAGATAAATATGTCTATAGATAATGATATTCCTAAAGTGACAGACACTAAGAATGTTGCTACTGCTAAATTTACTGTATTGGAAGCATTATTAGCTTCTGCAGAGAATGGAGTTACGGGTAATAAAAAAGTTACAAGAAAAGATGTTATAACACAGGTTATGAAATCTAATCCTTGAATGACATACCCAGATGAATATTATACACTAACTGGTATTAATAAACCTACTACAACACAAAATACTACAAATTCACAGATAAATGCTGGTAGTACTATGTGATGAGTCAGTTGAAGATAATTTATTTCTTATATATTAAAAATGGATTTAGGATTTAATACTGGTATAACTTGAATTACCAAACCAGCAGTAACTGGGGTACAATGAACACAAGTAAGTGCTATGCCTGCTGCAGTAAAGACTGGTATTTATAATACAAAGATACCAAATACTAATGTTACTATTGGTAGGGTTTCCTCTATAAATAGTAAAGAGCCAGTTATGAAACAAGCACTGGTAAATTTAGTAATGAAAAATGAATCTTGACCAACACTTACAAATAAATTCCCAGAACTTTCTGTTAGTGACTGGAAGCCACTTATGGATTTCGCTATAGATTCTAAATACAATGATAATCTAACTAAAATATCAAGATTATATCCAGAGCTATCGGATGACTTTAAGCAACGAGCATTTGACTCAATAAAGGAAGAACAAGCTAAATGAGCGGCAAAACCAACAGCGGGACACAATATATTAGGTTGAATATTGGATTCATTGTCTGCTCCTATGCAGATTATGGAGAAATGAGCTAATAAACTATTCTGAGAAAATGATACGACTATGCAGTATAAACCACAGGCAATAAGTTGAGGTAATCCCAATACAGTAGGTTGGAACGCTGCTAAAACAGCAACAGATGTTATACAGATGTTCACGCCAACTGAAGTTTGAGTAGTAGAATGATTAACTAAAATACCTATGATAGATAAACTAGTAGAAGAAGGTTCAACTGTTGCTAAGGTATCTAAACGATTATCTAATAATGAGGAGGCTAGACCTATTATACAGAAAGTTACTCAAGCAGTAACTAAAGCAATTGCGCAATGAACGTTAGATGCGTCTAAATATGATGCTATAGCAGAGCATAAATTAACTACACCAGAAGAGGCACTAACATTCGGTATATTTAATCTTGCTCTTTGACAAGCATTACCGCTAGTAACAAAATTATGATGAAAAATAGTAAAATGAGTGGTTGGTAAATTAACTGGCACATCTTGAAAAACTATTGAAACTGCAATAGAAAATGCTGGGAATAAAGAATTTACGAAAGCTCTTAGAGGATGAACACCAATAGAATCTACATTGGAAAATGCTCAGAATATGGTAGAGAATATGAAGTCTCAGAAAAATCTCATATATGGAAAATGAGCTAAAAAATTGGAGCAATCTACAGCACAAATAGACCTACCAGCCGCTTGACAAGAAATATTATCCAATCTAGAAAATAAATGAATAAAGATAATGACAGATGCTAATGAAAATTATATTCTAAATTGAAAGTCATTAGACTTTTCTAAATCTACCATATCACAGAAAACACATCAAGACCAGATAAGAAATTTAGTAGATGAGATAAGAAAACGGAACGACACAAGTGCTATATGAGCCGACACATTAAAACAAAGGGTATCAAATCTTTACAAATGATGAACTGAAAATACACTTAGTGATACAATTATATTAGATGCTTCTAATAAGATAGGTAATAAAATAAAAAAAAACGTACCAGAATATGCAGATATGATGACACAATATTCTAAATTCAAAGATACAGAGCAATCAATAAAACAAGCACTGTCTATAGATTGAAATGTCAGTAAAACAAATAAACAGACGGCTATTACTAAAATAATGAATCTATTAAACGATAATAAGGAATATTCCCAAAGTGTTGCTGATGAATTACAGAAATATTGAACAAAGAATTTTAAATGACAGATAGCTGGTCAGGCACTTAATCCATTATTACCTAAATGATTTATGGGTAGGATCGAGGCAGGATGATTAGCAATATTAGGTTTATTACATCCAACTATGCGACTTTGACTTATCGCTTCTAGTCCTAGACTAATATGAGAATTATCAAATATAATATGAATTTCATCTAAAGTAATAGAGAAAGCAATTAAATATTTACCTAAAAATGCAATTAATAGATGAACATCATTAGCAGCAACAAAGTTTTTAACTTCTAACCAATAATACAATGTCTTGTTGAACTAAGAAATGATGAAAAAGAAAATAATTTTATCCTTAATCTATACCTATGAATAGGATCTTCCAGATTTATAAACGTCTCTTAGAGATACATATCCTAACTAAGACGACAGACAAAAACTGATTTCATAAAGACTTAGAGACTGCTTATGAGAATGCTTTTGATGTATTCCATAAAGTAGATGAACTTAAGCAAGACCTAGAGATAGAGAAGTCATCGACAGTAGAATCTGTAGCTACTGAGGCTTATGAACTACAGGAGGAACTAAAGAAACTAATACAGGTTATGGTAAAATCCAATGAAGATATAGCTATGGATGAACTACTAAGATGACTAGCATTAAGTACGGCTGGTATCTGTTGAGATTTAAGAAAACACGTTTTATAATTAACCATAACCTATGGAAAGAGTAAGTACCTACTTTACTAATAATGGAGCACCTGCTTTATGACTTTCTCCTATTATCAATATCTGGCAACAGAATGGCGATAAGATGGTAACCAATGGAGCACTCACTGAGTTGGCTTGAGGTTTCTATGTATACAACTTTGACCTCTATGATATGAACAAGATTTATCTCTATCAGATAGATTGAGGCTCTTCGTTGACAGCTAACGAAAGATATAAGTTTGGGAACAACGAGATGGATTCCTACTCTTTCAAATACTCTTATGGTAGGACAGCAATCCCAACCCAAAACTATCAACCACATCTTGACGAGATTAAAGGTAAATTTGATACGATTAAATGATATGACGATACAGAGGTGAAAAAGATACTCTGAAAGTTAGAAAAATCTATCAATATCAAGCCAAAAAAGGAGAAAAACGAAGTAATCCCAGTTCTCACTGAACTACAAAATCAAATAAACGACATCAAAAATCTTATCTGAGGAATAGACACAGAGAGTGGTACATTATCGCTCTGAGAATCGATAAATGAGGTAAAAGATAACTTTACTAAAGAGATTAAATCTATCGAATCAAATATAGCAGGGATGTTACAAAAGATGAATGAAGAGTTGAGTATGGAAGTAAAAAGTCAGTATAAACCAGACGAATTTATTAAACCAGTAAAAGACTTAGACGATAAAGTAGAGACTATGTTTAAGAGTTTCTTAGCTAAAGATATACCTAGTCATATATTAAGTTTATACGATATGAAGATAACAAGAAAGAACGAAGACCCAGATACCGAAGCTTTAAGACAACTAGAAGAAATGTTTTTAAATGATAACGACTAAAAGATGCAATTTATCAAATGAAATGCTTGAGGATGAAGTTACAACGATAAAGGGTATTTTGCTACGTATGCGGCGTTAGCAGCAGCTTATCCTGTTGGACAGGCTTGATGGTTCGCTACTGTAGGGTCAACAGATACCACTTGGGTACGAGATACAGGAACAAACGCTTGGCTTGACTCAGGTACTACACCAACAGTATTCTTAAAACTTAATCAGTCTACGCCCCAAACCATCACAGGCGGAGCACCTACGATAAGCAGACCTTGATTGCTTGCAGCTTATACTGATGGATTACTTTTACTAAACGATACAGCTTCAGATGCAGTAAATACAGCTCAAAATTCACCAACTTTAGATTTTAAGGCTCATTACTGGACATCAACAGACCACTATTCAAATTACTTTTTAGTAAATACTGGTGGTTCGTTTTATATACGTAGAGCAGTAGATGGTGGTGCGTCAGCATCGGTATTTAATGTAGATAGCTCAAGTGTAAGTATCCCTGGAGTTCTTAATTCTAACCAAGCGAACTTAACAACGACTTCATCAGATGGGGTTGTACTTAATTCAAGTACTGCAGCATTAGTAGGAACACCAGTTAGGTATTCTCCTTCTTTAAGGTTTACAGGTAGGGCGTGGAATACAACGACACCAGCTTCTAATACTATTAACTTTATACAAGAAGTCAGACCAGTTAGTGGAGCTACTACTTCAGGTTCTTTATACTGGGCTTACGATAATAATGGTGGTGGCTACGCAGACTGGATGTCTTTATCATCTGCTGGATTATTGACCATATATAACAACAACATAAAAACAACAAATACAGCTGGATTACTTCTTACCAACGACACAGCTTCGGACGCTGTAAATACCGTTCAATATTCCCCAGAACTTCACTTCAGAGGTCACAGATGGACAACCGATACGACAGTAGACCAAGCTAGTGAATGGAGAATATATAATCAGGCAACAAGTGGAACGGCTACAAGTTCTAATATGCTTTATATAGACCACTCAAGAGCTGGTGCAGCGTATGTAAATGCGTTTAATTTATCTTCTGGAGGTTCTGGATATTTTACTGGTGCATTGGGTGCTTCAGGAGCAATAACTGGAATACAAGGAGTTTATTCAAATAGGTCTAATTTAACTACTACTTCTACAGTGGGATTTTGGGCTCAAGAAACGACAGCTTCAACGGCAGGTGTACCAGTAAGATATTCACCAACTTTAGATTTCACAGCACACGCTTGGAATACAACTGCAACAGCTGCGGATAATTCAATTAACTTTAGACAAGAGGTAATACCTGTTTCAGGGACTACTACATCTGGTTCATTAAGTTTCAAATATGACAATAACGGTGGTGGATATGTAGAAATACTGAACTTAGGTAGTAACGGTGGCGTTACTATAAAAGGTGACATAACTCTTGATGGAGCGGTATCAGGTAGAGGCGGCATAAATGCTATTGGAACGATAGTATCAGATAGAGCAGGACTTACAACTACGTCATATACAGGAGTTTTAATAAGAAGTAATACGGCTTCTACGGCAGGTGTCCCAGTTAGATATTCTCCAGCTCAAATATTTACAGCAAGAGCGTGGAATACAACGGTTACTGCAGCGGATAATACTATTAATTTTAAAAATGAAGTAAGACCTACATCAGGAGCTACGACTTCAGGTTCATTATATTGGGGTTACGATAATAATGGAGGAGGATATGCCGATATATTAGCATTAAATAGTGCTGGTTGATTGGTAGTTACAGGTTGAAATCTATATCTTAAATCTACTTGAACAAGTCTTAATTACTGGAAAATATCTCTAGTAAATGGGGCTATTGTATTAACAGATACAGGAGCAACAACAGTACCAACAACAGCATAACCTTTTTAACCTTTAATTTAATTAAAATGCCAATCAAAGAATGAATTAGTCCATCTATCGTATCTATCGATGAGTATAATGTAAAAGAAACCAAAGTCGTTGAAACAATCATCAACAGACAAGAACTTACTGACAGGATTAGAGAAAATGAGGAAGCTATCGCTCTCTACACTTCTAATATCGCAGTGAGAACTAGCGAGAACGAAGGATTACAGGCACTCTTGGATACATTCCCAGAACCTAAAATCGTAGAAACGCCAGTAGTAGAAGAACCAGTTATTGAAGAGCCTCTTGAATAATTTGAAAAAAAGAGTATAATTCACTTACTTTTATATTTTAATTACTGATTATGGATATTACAAAATTATCTCTAGTAGAGTTGAAAGCTATGCACTTTGATCTAAGCAATGATTTACAAGTAATTATCAACGAGATTAGAAACAGAATGCAAGCACCAAAAGAAGTCGTACTAGAAGAAACACCAGTAGCTTGAGGAAGCCCAGTAGAAGAGACAGTAAGAGAACCAAAGGAGGTAGAATGAGAAGTAGTAGAGTAAACATAGAGGGGAGGGTTCTATCCTCTCCGACATTATTTATTTTTTATCTCATACTATGACAGTACCTTGTATCCAAATAGAGAAGCTAACAACTTTATCAGTAATACAGAATCAGATGAGTAAAGACATCGCAGAAATTAAAGAATGTCAGAAAGAAACTAATTTTAAGTTAGATAACCTGTTAGATAAACTTGATAGAAAATATGCTAGTAAATGGACAGAATGGGTAATCAAAGGGTTGATATGAATCATACTTGTTGCCGTTATATGAGCGATGGTATCACAAGTAGTAAAATAATGGTGACTGCTCTGGGCAAAATCTTAAGCCAAAGCCAAACGAAAAGGAGCTGAAACTATCATAAGCTAAAAGAGTAAGAACTCAGTAGTAGTTAAACGAGCCTATGTGATAGGGTGGGTTAGAATCCCACAGTCACCCGATTAAAGTAGTTTTTATTCCTTAATTATATATTATGGATACAACATCACCAGAAAACAGTTTAAATTGGATAGACATCAAAAGTCTGTTAAAGAACATCGCTATTTTCTTTTTACCTATGGCTATCACTCTACTCACAGCAGTACAGTCTGGTCAGGAAATCACCACAGCATTTGTATTAGGTGCAGCTATAAGCTCACTCATAAAATTAAGTGAATATTATTCGAGAGGAAATAACCTACCTAAATAATGGATGATATCTATATTTACTATATTTACTATTTAGATAGATTTATAATTTAACAAATTATATATGCAAAAACCTCTTGAACAATGAAAGATTAACGAGATAAAGCAGTTATCATCTGAGTGAAAAAGTCAGAGAGAGATAGCAAAAATCTTAGGTGTAGGAAAGACTAGTGTAGCAAGACATCAATACAAAAAGGAGGAGATAAAAGAGGTTTTTTCTAGTCAAGAGAAAAAGAAATTAGATTTGATACAACAATATACTCCAGAACAACTTAAAGAGATACTTTATAGATTAAAATTAGATTCTAAACAAAATATAGAAAAAGTTATATGAGAACCATGATATTTAAAGTTCTGATTAGTTAGCGATACTCATCTAGGTAATAAAGAGTGTGCTAGAAACGAACTTTGAGAATTTTATGATATAGCGAAATCTGATTGAGTAGAATGTTTTATGCACTGATGAGATATAGTGGACTGAGATAGTGTATATACAGGTCAGATTTATGAACAAGACAAAATAGGTTTTGATTCACAACTAGAAGATATAATCAAAAGTTATCCTAATATATGATTAGATACTTACTTTATTGGCGGAAATCATGATGAGTCATTTCTAAAAAAGACTGGTTGAGATATAAGTAGAGCTATAAGTGAAGTACGTAAAGATTTAATCAATCTAGGGTTCTATGATGCTAGGATTAAACTTAATGGAGTTGATATCAATCTACATCATGGTGGTTGAGGGATGAGTTACGCAAAATCATATAAAATACAGAAGTTATTAGAGAATATAGATCCTAAGAACCAACCAAATGTGTTTGCTGCGGGTCACCGACATACCGCACTATATGTATTTTATCGTAAGATACATAGTTTTTTACCTTGAGCGTTCTTAAAAGAGAATCTACTTGCTAAAAGATTCAACCTAGATAATACTATAGGAGGTTGGATAATAGAGGTAGAGATAGATAAAACAGGTTGAACTAAAATAGGGATGAAATTTATTAAACTTTAACTATGATGAAACTCGTACTTTATCAAGACAAAAAGAGTTATTGAGTAGCTACCGCTAATAGACGGAACGAGTTTTGTTATGAAACTGAATTAAAACCCATTAGATTCGCTATAGCTGAATGTACTGAAATATGAGCTAAACAATTAGTAGAATTATTTGAAAATAACAAAGAAATGTTTATAGAGATAATAAAGAAAGAGTTAGATATAATATTTAATTTTTACCAATCATAAGATGGCTTGATGTGAAAACTTACATCCAGAGGAGGTGGACTGATTATACATGCTTATTCCTAGATGAGAGAGTATGTCACCAGTAATAGTACATGCGAAAGACTTAATTTCTGAATGTCTAAGATGTAAGGAATGACATAAATGTGAGGATAAACGAGAGAACGTAAGATACTTAGAGAACAATAAATTCCCTAAGAATTTACATCATAACCACACTAAAGATGTCTATGACAATACATAGAGGGTACTGAGAATATAAAGTTTTTAACCTTAACGAGCGAAATATGAAAACTATTACTGACTGCAAACCTACTATCTTAGAAAGAAACAGTGTAATGAGTTGAGAGAACGAAATCATCACTAAACAAGACATAAAAGAACGCTGTAAATGTGTAAACCGCGAATTGTGTTTAGCTATCTTAGATAAGTTGCAAGGTTGAGAATGGAAGGTAGCAGAAGAACTTTTAAATACACTACAGAAAACATGTTAGAATTTCAGAAACAAAATTTAAAAACAGAACTAGAAGAAGTTAATCGTAAGATTGATGAGCTTAAACTACAGTCTTGATTGGACGTACAAACACTCAAACAACTGATAAATGAGCGTGAGAGTATACAAGCAAGGTTAGATTTTAAATCTTAATTTAAAACTATGAAAGTATTTATGCAAACTAATGGAGTGATAAATGAACCAGATAAATTAAATAATTTCTTGTTTGGTGATCTAGGGATAGATATAGATAGTTTACCACATATACCTAAATGAATAATCCCACAATTTAATCAGTATGCTTACAGTAAAACTAAATCATGATGTACGTTTGTTAATAGTTATAGACAAGCGTGTTATATAGCGTGAATACAACCTACAACACAAGATTATCTAGATTTAATAGATTATGCTACCAGTACAGTACATTATATACCATGAACACCACGATGAGTTAGTTGAGCGATAGATATAGTAAGAAAGTTTATCAAAGAGCGTAATGGGATAGATTTGATATCTTTTAAGACATTACGAAGTAGTCCAGAATATTCTGATCTATTAAAAAAATGATATCCAGCTATATTTAGTTATCAGGGTAATTATGCTTATAATAAAGATTATCAGGTGGATAATGAATTAAACGGATCTAAATTTGGTGCTACTACTTACTGACATTGTACATTACAAGAGTTAGATACATGAGTTATGTATGTAAATGATTCATCTTCTGGTAATACATATAACAGATATAAGATAGACCAGTTACCAGCATTATTTCAAAACTCAGTATATAATTGTAATGTTTATTTCTTTATCAAAACACCAGAAACTATCGATAAAGACAAGATAAAAAGGACAACACAACTAAGAGCTAACTGTCAGCAAATCTCAGATTTATGTACAGCATCTAAAACACTAAGCAATGATAGTATATTCCAGAGTCATATAGATGAAACTAAGCAAATTATGTTAGCAAAAATAATTGATTGTAATCAAATACTTAAATAATAAGAGTAAACATAAAATAGCCCCCGCTAGTGATAGCGAGGGTTTTTTTAATTAGCGATTATTACCTTGTTTTTTTATATTTCCATAGGTATACATCCTCTAGCAGGACAAAATCGTATACCTATGTCGGATGCCTCTATGATTTTCACATAGTGTTTTTGGGAGACTCTATCCGAAATAGTCTATCCAATCTATAGGCTTGTATCAGTGCATAGAAACCAATACTACCTAGTCTATCACCCACCAGTCTTTACGGACTAGCGGGGAGAATAACTAATCTTTCCAAGTAATTCATTTTACTGCCCACATTTGAGCTGTCTGCATTTCTGTAATAGCGACAGACAATAATCTACTCTGTTCGTTTCTTTGGTCTGCTCTTAATTCATTAAGCAAATCAATAACTTTAGCACAAAGTGTTTTTACTTCTGTTACTTTCTCGTCTCCAGATGGATTAAATGTTAATCCGACTGCTTTCATTCCATAAGTTAATTCGTTCATAGCATAAATAATAAAAAGATAAAAGGATTGTATTGGTTGGTAAGTAGAGAGATAGATATAGCAACGGCACCGTGCAGGAGTCGAACCTAATTTTATCGCTAACTATATCTATCTTTATACCTACCAATCTGTATTAACCTCTCACGGATGTTTGTTGTCCTTGCTAAGTGATTTGACATCACGAACTGAATCGCATATCTCGTCCAGACTTATACCAGTATCGATGCTACATTTCAACCGATACCTATTGCAGTTTTTATCACATCCTTGATGGAAGTAGCTCATTGTAATGTGATTGAGAGATGTTATTATACTGCCAACCTATTGGTTTATTTTCGGGATTAGTCTACTCGTGATAACTTTCTACCACACATTGGACAATAACAAGTATAGTCTTCTATATCTATACAATCGCAGTATCAACAAGTATAGTCTCCATTCTTATTCTTATTGACTTTGGCTACCTGCTCACTTGGCTCAAC
>Ga0209083_1000853_pt1 | contig 39602 bp, 76 predicted proteins | sample AM7aDNAmetaG_FD_184132 | JGI IMG/M metagenome (GOLD analysis project Ga0209083, IMG submission 184132) | Freshwater microbial communities from Finland to study Microbial Dark Matter (Phase II) - AM7a DNA metaG (SPAdes) (version 3) | ecosystem: Environmental > Aquatic > Freshwater > Lake ... | reverse complement strand
CATAGACTGGTAAATATGGTGTCCAGTCTTGGCAGTTTTCTTTATAGGAAATTCCAGTATCTGACCCTAAAACCCAGTCAGTGTTTTGTATATTAGGAGCGATAACTCCTGTATTTTGATTATTCATCTATAATAAATTTTAATTTTATGCTTAACTTTTTTCTTTGCTTTTTTCTTCATTTTTTTAACTATTAAAGTATAATTATACTCATTTTATACTCTTAATAGACTTAACTATTATTATCTATGCAGGAACGCATTGGTAGTTAAGTAGGCTATTCGCCACAATGCTTGCCATTAAAAGCAGTTCCTGCGTAGTCTGACACGGTTGCCCGTAATGGTCATTAACCATTGTTTTTACTCAATCGCCGCCCGAAGGCTATGAAACCAATCTTATAACTATAATTGGTAGTTTAATTTATAAAGAATGGGAGTTTGAGTGGACTCCCAGCCACTTAATTCAAGAGGTCATTCCTGCATAATGCGGAATATTGCTTTCGGGTTGCTGGACGTTCGGAGTCCGCTTCTCGGTATAAACCTCAATGGTCGTCTTCCTGCCTGCAAGCACGCACTCCTCAAGAAGTCCTCTGGCGAAGCTTAATGCTTCTTCAAGTTCTTCTAAGTTGTGGATGTTGGAAAACCAAAGGCGGGAATTTCGCTCTGGGCGTTCAGTCTGTTCAAAGAAACCCATTAGTTTTTCTCCTTTCTAATCGTCTGTGGAATGTAGCCACCCCAAAAGTATCTAATGAGATACTCAAGGATTTCCTCGGGGGTGCGGTTGTTGAAAAGCCAGTGATACTTGTTGTGAGCATCAACATTCACGTCAACTTGGTTCCAGTTTGCATTACGCAATTCCGGAAAACGCTGTTGGCAGTAAATGTGGTGTGTGTTGCGACCACGGGGTTTGCGGTGCTTACTCATACCTTAATCTCCTTTGCAATGGTGACCTCTTCCTCAATGATTTGAACAACAATGCGTTCACGACCAGATTGAACCAGTTTCATAAGAAGCGACAACTTCTTGAGAATAACCAGTTCGTCTGCCCAGAACGTATCCTTGTCCACGAAAATCTCGTCCATCACGTAACGCTTGCACATAATGACCTCCTTTCTATTGTAAAGAACAAAGCGGTGAAGCGGTTAAATTGCACGATAACCGCACCGCCACTCTGCCCTCTACTTTCCCCCGCATCTTTTACGCATCTCATTCCAATACTTTTTCATTCTTTCTTCAGAGATATTTTCTCTTTCTTCTTTGGCTTTTTTTTCTGATTTTGTCATATTTTATTTTTTATTATAAATTATCCATATCATAACTCCTGTAATAAAGGCGGCATAACCGGAAGCTATCCAAACTAAAAACTTAACATATCTTTCTTCTGATTGGTGTGCCAACTTGCATTGTCTTGTAGATTCTTCAATCTTTGCTCTAAAATCAGACCTTGTAGCGTTTAAATCAACTACTTCATTCTCAATTTTTTCGTACTTATCTTTTAGGTTACAAATATCTTGATAAGTCCCATCTCTCAAGTTTTTAATTTCAGTCAGAACAAAATCAATCTTTGTTTCCAACTTACCTATTTTTACTTCTACTGAATCTTGCTCTGACATTTTAATCGAATGTTAATAATTTTACTAAAAAATTTTATTCCGGTTTAATTTGTATAGGTTCTGTGTCTTTTTGCATAGATTGTTCGGTTATTTGCATAGCTTCCACCTTATCTTGGGCTGTCTTTAACATTGCTTCTTTCGCAGGAAGATTTGCAAGAGTTTGTTCTGCTTTGGCACGTTCTGTGTTAATCTCCATTTGAACTTGCTCTGTTGTAAGTTCCATTTTATTGTGGAAAAACCGTTAAATAATATTCATACAAATCTTGTGTTAAAGAAAGTGAATTTTCTGCGTTATAAACCGCATTAAGAAGTTGAAAATACAAAGCCCTGTTTGTTCCTGTCGGAATATCTATATTTCCTAATGCCTGTAAAATTTTAGGCTGGTTTATGTTTATTGTTTGTGTTACTGCGTTATCCATATTTTTTTGTTTAATATTATTCTTCTAAAACCGAAACAAATGCGTATTGACCTGCCAATGCACTGCTTGAAGTGATTATTATACTATCTCCTGCCGCCAGACCGCCAGAAAGTGAAACGCTACCAAATGCCGGGGTTACGTTTCCTGCTCCCAAACTAAAGGTGGTTATTTTATTTGCGTTGCCTGCTGAACTGCCAGATTTTACAAGCCATATTGTGTATGTAGGCGAAGCTGACGAAGTATTGTATCCTCCGATAAAACCAGGCGTTATAGAAGAAGTGGCAGGTGCAGTAGAAGTAAATATTGAAGCGGTTTTTCCAGCAGGGCAAGTGTATAAAACATAATTCTGGGCGTTATCAATCGGGATATAAAACTGTTTCGGACCGGTTCCGGAAGTCCATTGATGGTAAGACATTGAAAGAAATACATTGGCTGTGTTTGTGTGCAACCAAAGTGTTTCTCCTGGGGCTAATACTATTCTATCCTGTATATTAAATTCAGCGTGTGCGTTGGCGGCTAAACTACCATTTTGAGCAAACACGCCCTGTATCACACCTCCGGCAGTTTTTTTGTAAAACCAATATGTTGTAGCTCCCGTAACATTCCAGCTTGCTAATTCTACCGTTATAGGTAAAATGCTCAATCCTGTTCCTGCTGTTAAAATCAAATTCTCTCCGTTTATAAGCCCCTCCATATTTATGGCTTGTTGGGAATAACCAGATAAATTTGCGTAAGGTGTGCCAGTTGAAGCTCCACCGCCAGCTGGGGGGTTAAGTGTTGTATAATTTAATGTATTAACAGTCAAATTATGAGAACCTAAATTAACATCTGCTGTTGCTCCTGTATAAGGTACGAAGTTTGTGGCATCTACTGTGTTTGAAGGAAGTGAAATGTGTGAATCGGCTTCGCCACCGACATATAAATTAATATCGTGAGATGAAGAAGTTCTTAAAGCCCAAACTCTGCAAACAATTCTTGAGGCGGTAGAACCCATCGTATAGACGTTTGCGTTGACAAAATACAATCTAAACTCTTGTTCACTTCCTGCCATATTCCCTGCTGTCGTTTCTGTAGTTCCTATTAGACCTATATCCGTTCCAATAGAAGATACTTCCCAAAACTCGGCGTATAGGTTAATTGAAGCTGGATTGGTTGAATCTGCGTGTATGTGAAATTCGTATTGTCCTGCTGGTATAAAAGCTAAATTAGGAAATCCAACAGGAGTAATGAAGTTCTGTAAAACTCTTGTAGTATTAACTCCAGCAAAGGGCAGAGTAGTTTTCGGAGAATATGGAGCGGTTGTTTGGGCTAAATAGCCTGCTGGCGGAGTAGAAGCTGTCGGAGTTAAGTAATAAGTCAGAAGTCCTTGCGAGGGAACTGTCTGCCAAGAAGGCGTGCCAGAAGAAGTCTGGGATAGGAACTTTTCAACGGCAGTAGAATTATTGGCTATTGAAATAAGTTGTTTACTTCCATCAGACATTACAAGAGAGGAGGCGATAAGTCCTGAATCTATAATCTGGGTAAACGTAAAAGTCCCTATTGTGGTTTGGGGAGTGGTTTGGTCAAGGGCGAGGTAGTAAGTGTCGGCTTGGGATTTGGTGAGACCGGCAACTTCTCCTAAAACTCCGTTATTATCATAAAGAAAAAGTCCATTCGTTCCTCCTACGATAGTTGTAACCCCCACTTCTAATTCAGATGAACCTCCTCCTGAACCAGTAATCTCCATTTTTTATAACTTAGTTAATAATTCCTGTAAGAAAGATTTCTTCTTAGATAATTCGTCTTTATCAGCTTGATGATTTTGAACGCTTTCCGTTAAGTCTGCTTTTTCTTTATCAAAAGCGTCTTTGTCCTGTTTTAAAGAGTCCTGTTTTACGCTTAAATCGGCTCTCTGTGATGTTATTTCTTCAGAGATGATGGATTGTTGATTTTTAATATCTTCAAGCGTCTGAGACGAAGTTTTGACACTTTCTTGAAGTGTTTCGTTGTCAGAAGTTAGTTTGTCGGATTGGGATTGTAAAACTAAAATTGAGGATTCTAAGTTGGATTTAGTTGTAGCCGAATTTACTATATCTCTATTTATTTGAGATTGTAGTTTGGTAAGTCGGGAAACTTCTGCCTGTAATAAAGTTACTTGATTTTTACCTTGCTCTATTGCTTGAGCGGTTGCTTGGTCTAAAGGAATATTTACTTCGGGTGAGTTTATCATTTTATTATATTTTAATATTATTGGTCGGCTGTTTCTGTGACTGTATAACTTGGAGTTCCAGAAGCGTAACAAGTGATCGCCATTGAATAAATTACCCCTTGCTCCATTGCCACTACACCTCCCGAGCCGTCTGCCGCACCAGTACAACCTTTTAAGACTAAATGATAAACCGAAGAACTTGCTGTTACTCCGAACGCTATGAATAAAGGACTTGTGGATTGGTTCTGAATCATAAAAGAAGTTCTTGCTTCATTTGCCGCTAAAACTGTAGTGGAAGTTTGTAATCCACCCGCTGATGTTTGAGATGTTAATTTTCCTGTTGGTGATACATTTAACATAGTTTTATATTTTAATTATTTTTTACCTAACTCTTTATAATGGTCTTTCTTCAAGTCTTTATCTCTCATTGTGATTTTTAAATCTCCAATCATACCACCTCTAGCCTTTTCTAAGGTTTTATTAACTGCGTGTTTTTTATAATTTCCTGTTTCCTTCAAAACTTTACCTTTATGGTCTGATACTTGATAACCAAAGTTATCTAATTTTTCTTTTCCTAATTTAACTTTTAACATATTCTTTTTATTTAATTATATTTATACTTTTTGAATTGAACAACGGCAATTCCTATGTTGAGGAGGCAAAGGTGCACCTGTCCTCTTAGCTTCCTTGCATATTTCGCAAGTCTTATTACCCTTTGCAGTAGTTGAAGGGTCTGTTCTAATAACAATACCTTGCATTTTATTTTTAACACCTTGTTTAGCTAACTTTCTGAAAGTTGCGTTGGGTGCTTGGGCTTTATTTAGGGCGTTTGCGATTGGGTTCATTTTAATTGCTTTTTAATAGTTTATATGGTATAGTTAGTATATTATTAACTGATGAATAATTACAAGGCGGTTTTCTCATCAGTTAGCCGCCTTTTAATTGTTAAAAAATATGAACATTGTATTGAAAATATTTATAGCATTTTTAGGAGTAATTACAGTTTGCAGTTTATTTCCTTATTTAATGTTGTTATTTATTCTACCCTTTGCTGGGCATTAAACCTGGTATTCTTGCCATTGATGATTGTTTGGGTTGAGGTGATAATGCTAACTTACTTTGAGGAACTTGTGGAGGTTGATTTTGTGGTGAGGCAGTTGGACTTACAGAAGGCATTACGGATGGTGTTTGATTTTGCTGTGTTGGCTGTGATGATTGTTGATTAGATTGCCCATTATTAAATTGATTAAAATAATTCATAGCTTTATCTACGTAACCAGGGACATCATACTTTACTCCATATTTTGCATTTACTCCTACTGAAGATTGTCCATCAGAAAACTTTCCTGTATAAGCATTTGATTCTCCTGGCCCAGCATTCCACGCACTAAAGCATTGTTGCGGGGTCATTCCTTCATCAAGCCATTGTTGTATTTTTGCTTGAGTTACAGCTACCTCATTATCTGGTGTAAGTGGCATATTTTTTTTACCTGTAATCTGCGAAGAATAAGCAGACCATGTTGAGGGTTCGTATTGAAAAATAGAAGCCATCTCCCCAGTTTTTCCTGCACTGGGATTTTTTATATTTGGCTTTCCCCCATTTTCCGTATATCCTATTGACTTTGTTATATTATATGCTGTATTATCCATAATATTTTATTTTAATTTTAACCTCCAAACATTTTGGTTGCTAATCCTCCTGCCGCTCCAGATACTGTTGTTGTTGCATTTGCCCCTAAAGCGTTCATAATATCATTAAATAAACCACTAAACGCAGTCGCTCCTGTTGCCGCACCTGCAACTATTGGACTATTAGCAGTACCACCATTTACAGGAGCATTAGGATTAGCGGTATTACCAGAGTATCCTATATTACCACCATAAGAAGCATTTTTACCTTGTTGGTATGTACTTAACTTTGTTTGTCCAGCGGCATCAATATTTTGCATAAAGTCATTAAGTTGTTTTGGAGAGAGTTGAGTAAAATCATAAGAATTTAACATATTTGTAACCTCAATAGGATTAACACCTGTTGATGAAGCTATAATTTGCGAAGCAGAGTTTTTAACTTCAGCCAAATAAGCATTAATAGAATCTTTAGCTGATGGGTTAACATTAGTAAAATAATTACTATATGTTTGATTAGCGATATTTGTTGAAAATGGATTAGCTCCACTTAATCCCATTATTGTTTGTAATTGCTTGCCATACCCATCCATACCAGTAAGAGTTGCTTGTAATACCGCTCCTTGATTTTGGAATGACTGACCCGTGCTTGCGTTTTGTTGTGAAGCCGCACTCTGAGCAGTTGTGCTTACTCCTAATTTATTCGCCATATCAAGAATTGCGGTTGAACCTAAGAAACCCATAGAACTGGCTATTTTTTGTATATTTGGGTCGTTGTTTATATCAGCTCCCTTATTAATGTCTGCCTGAACCGCAATCATAGCATCTTGAACCAATCCAGGATTTATTAATTGACCAGTCTGGGGATTCATTATTGGAGCGGCACCAATTGGTGAAGTCTGACTTGCTGCTTCATTTCCAGCAGTTGTTTGAGCTCCTTGTTCTGATATTGCCTGTTGTGCTTGTTGTTGGGCTTGTGTAAGCGTGCTTTGAGCGTTGGCTATTTCATTTTGAAACTCTGATTGAGTTGTCATAGCTGAACCCGCAGCTGAGCCAGATGTTTGAGGACTCCCTGCTCCACCTATTTGTCCGAGAGCAGTTCCTTCTTGATTTCGGAGGTCTGTTATTTTTTGTTGTGCTGCGTTTTCGGCTGCTATAGCATCAGTATAAGCAGGGCTTTGATTAGCTTGGGTTAATAACCCTGATACTGCTTGTTGATTTTGGGTTGGGGCTACATAAGGAATAGTATCACCATTAGCGTCTTTTTGTGGTGTAGTTCCTGATGGATAACTGGCAACATTTGTCGCTTCTTGGTCTTGTTTGGTTTTTAATTGACCTTGTAAATCAGATATTTGCTTAGTTATTGCATCTACTTTTGCTTGATGAGCTGCATTTAAGTCTGCGGTAGATGTACCAGTTGAACCTCCTCCATTTTGATTGTTTTGATTATTATTTCCTCCTGCGTTACTACCACCTGTTCCTGCACCAGAAGTTGAAGAACCTCCACCATTTACAACTGGTGAAGAACTATTAACGGCACTATTCATTAGTCCTTGTGAAAAGGTTAATGGTGCTCCTGCTCCTTTAACTGGAGAGCCATTGGCGTTAGAAAATAACCCAGCAGTTGAAGTCTGATTTGTTCCTACGCTTCCGTTAGGATTTAATGTCATCGGAGACATACCCGCTGGAAGTTTCATCATACCTGGTTGATTTGTTAGTGCATTAGGATTACCTGAACCATTAAGCCCAAATCCTCCTATTGGAAGTGAATTATTTGTTGCCATATTGTTTTAATTATTAAGATAATTTATTAATGCTTGTAATGTTTCTTTATTATCTTTTACAAGTCCTAATGCAAGATTACATCTATTACATATCCAACCTCTAAACTTTCCAGTAGTGTGGCAATGGTCGTAACAAATCCTACCCATAGCACCGCAAACCTCGCACTGTTCAGGTTTAGGTCTTGGAGCATTTTTAACCCTTGTTCCTGCATCAATTCCACCTTTCCAATTGTAAGCATTTTTACCACTTACTTTTTTTATGTATTCTTCAGATTTTTTCATTCCTTTATTTATATGATGTCCCTTTTTAAACCCATAAGTATTACCTAACATTCTTTGTCTATTTTTCTCTTTCCATTCTTCTGTTTGTTTCTTACCCAAATGAGATAATCTTTGTTTTAACTTTGTTTCCTCTGATGTAATATAACCTTTTCTGTTTGATGGTTTACCTAATTTGGCAATACGCATTTTATATTTAGCACTTTCAGAATGTTTTCCAGTGAACCCACTACTACCTTTTATAAATTGTCCTTTTTCGTTTCTCATACTCTTATTTTAACATATTTATTGACCAAATGAACTTCCGAAAAGGTTGGGATTGTTTGAAATAGGTCGTCTTGATAAATTTACCTGAACTGTGTTTGAACCCGAATACTCCGCTAACTGTTTTAACTTCTCCTCATATAAATCTTTAAACTGTGAAGCCTTATCAGCATCTTTGTTAATTGAAGAAAAGTAAATCATTAATGGTCTATAAACTAACAAGTCTTGAAAATCTTCAGAAAGTAAGGGCATTTGTCCTAAAGTATAAGAAGCTCCCGATAAGGTAGTTCCTTGATATGGTTGATAAAGTGTTAAGGCGGTTCCGCTTGTTATATTAGATACCTGATACCATAAATTATCTCCATTAGTTGAAGCGGTTGTTGATGGCGTAAATTGAATCCACCTACTTTCAAGTTGAATATTATTGGTTGGAGTAAATGCAGTAGAAGAACCTGTAACTCCTACTGTCTTTGTAGTAATGCTTACTGTATGGTCATTGACATCTGCAATACTTAAATCTGGTACTCTATATTTATAACTAAAATTCATTACATTATTAGTCGTTGAAGGAATAGGCCAAATGCCTACTTGTCCTCCGTGGTCTCCTCCTGGATAGATATAGAAATAAACTGGGATGTTAGCATAGTAAGGAAATACATTTAATCTGTCCCATTCTTGTCGTGTAAGCATTTCCTGCATTGGCCATTGGAGATTCCCTTGTGTAATAGTAACGTTCTTCATCTTGGAATAGTTAGGTGGCAACGCATAGAATTGCTGCCCTCCTACACTAATCTGATTTGTAACACTAAACTGCAGTGGTACTTGCCAAGTCAAAGTGGGCGCCTCATTTGTAAAATTTGCTAATCTAACTTCTCCATCTGAAAAAGTAATTTGAATACCAATAGTATTTCCTGTCCAATTTGATGCTAAAGTTGCTGATACTGCACCAGCTGAAAGCGAACCTGTAAGTAATAATACCTGAACGCTTATAGTTGAACTGACATTATTTACCAAAGCAGTTGGCCAAGATATTGATGCAGAACCATTAGTAAAATTGGTTGGAAAAGTCTCTCCATCTGAAAATGCTACATTGTATGTTCCAGTAACTCCAGCCCAAACTGCATTTAAGGTTGCTGATGTTGCTCCTGCCGATAAAGTTCCTGTAAGAGTTAAATTTTGACTTGCTGCACCTTGAGTTGGAATACTATAAACTGTTTCATTATTAAAATACTTTTGCAAAAGGTATCTATGCTCATCATTAATGAGTTGATTTCCCCATGCAATATTAGCTGCCGAGGTGTTTTGAGTAGCAGTCGTAAAATAGTTTTGTAACTGGCTAAATGACTTCATTTTTGTTTTGTTTAATTATGAAAATGTTGCTGACTTCCACAATGAATTAATCCTAATCCACATAACCCAGTGAGTTGTATCATACTGGATTATTACTGTCCCTTCTTGTGAAGCGTAGGTTGGTGCGACAGTAGCACTTGCAACTGATATAGTCTGTAAAGTTGTAGGTGAACCTAATAAGTCGTGTGCGTTGATTTTTGGTGCGTCTTTTCCGTTATGTCGGTGAAAAGGAATTGTATTTGGTGTCGGTTGTAAAGGATTATTTACAGGCAGTTGTTGCTGTGGTTGTAATGGTTGATTTTGTTGTAATTCTTCTTGTTCCATATTTATGAAAATCTAATTTCCTTTAAGCGAACAAAACTTCTATTACTGCCCGATGCAGAACAATCTAAATCTGCTCTAAACTGTACCCATTTTAAACCTTGCTGTGGGGTTGCGGTACTGTCGCCCTGATTAAGAGGTATTCCATTATCACTTTTTCCATCTATCGCACCTACCGTAGTTTGTTCAAAGACTTTTACATAACTGTCCGATAAGTTACTTCTCATACAAATTCTAAACTTCTCTCCTGAAACTAAAGTTGAATCTAATTTTGCACTGACCTTGCTTATTGAAGTTGGACTAAAAGCCGTTCCTATTGGGATTAAATCTGACTCAATATACGAAGTTCCTGTTACGGGTAATGTTGTAGTTGAAGAGTCGTAAGTATAAAACGATGGAGTTGTGGTGTCTAAGTAATCAATAACCCCTGTACTTCCTGCGTAGTAATTTAATCCATTCGCATTTGGGATTAAGACTGTTGGATTAACCATTCCGCTTGAAGGTTGTCCTATATATCTAATTGCTCCTGCTACATTGTTTAACATCTGACCCACTGCCAAAGCGATAGAATAGACCCCTGAAGCGTTATTATTAGCATCTGCTACTCCTACCACTAAATTGTTTCTTAAAGACATAATCCCTCCCCAAGTAAAGATAGGATATGGCGTTTGTGTAGGTTGATAAGGTATTTTTGAAAAATGCGTTATTGAACTTCCGTTTGTGTAATAAATATTTCCTCTCTGACCTGCTAAGATATAGACTAACTTGTTTATGTTAATCATTCCAAAGCAACCTACCTCTGGCATAACTAAAGGTGCGTCATAAGAAGTGGTAAGTATCTGTGTTGAGGTTGCGTTATAGACTGTATATGCTTGAGGGGTTTTATTCCAAGGATAAATGTATTGAGAAGTATTAGTTCCTAAATAAATATAGTTTCCAGGGGAAGCGTCTATGCTCGGTTCGCAAAGAGATGATATAACTTCGTTTGTAGGTAAGTTAAGTGTTGGCTGGGTTGAGGTGTTGATAATAAAGTTTGCAAGTGAAGAAACCGCTGGATTGGTAACATAAATATTCCCTAAGAAACTTGTATCTCCGTAATACTGTCTGTCGTTTTGCCCCCAAATAGCAGGGTGAGGGCAAGCTGAACCATTAGTAGCGTTAAAGGTTGTGTACCAATTTTGTGTCCAACTATAAGGAGTTGCTTCTTGACCGTAAGCGTCAAAAACATCTATTGCTTTATCCCTATAAACGAATAAGTATTTTTTATAAAAACAAATTCCATTTCCATAGGCGTAATTATTAGCACCATTTCCTGTTAGGTTTCCTTTTAATTGAACCCAAATACTATTAAATGAAATTCCAACATTTCCATAATAATTAGTCCAAACTTGTCCATAACTATCTAAAATATAATAATTAAAATTTTGTCCGTTTCTTCCAGTATCTATTGCATAACATTTTGGTTGTCCTAAACTGACAACACTATAGGTTGCACTTCCGTTACCAGTAACAGTCGGATAAGTTGTAAAAGAATGTGCTGGGTCAAATACAGAAGCAAGAAATCCACTTGTTCCTCCTGTACCCGTAAATCCCGCCCCCCCAAACCAATAATAATTTGCTCCTGAAACTCCTGGTATTCCTGAACTCACGTTAATCAATGTTCCATAAAGAACTGAAGTACTTAATGTATATATTCCGTTTGTATAATTTAATACACTAATAGTTCCGCTACTTGCTACTGGAGTTTGCGGTTGAAGTTTATAATTACACAAAGCAATTCCAGGAATACTATCTATATTCACATTTCTCATATCAGCAAAACCACTTTCAGGGCTATCTGAAGTTCCATTCTGTGGAGAATCAATTACCCATTCTAAGTCTCCGTTTGAATTTTGTTCTTGTGAAATCATTTAAAAAAACATTAACATATTACCTTGATTTAATGATGTTTGTGGAGTAAAGGAACCCGAACTAGCATAAGAAATAATAGTATTTCCTCCACTTGTAGTTACTGATGGACTTCCTGTGGTTGAATAGCTATAAACTCCTGAACTTCCATTGGTCGCAAAAGATATTATAACTATTCCTGAACCTCCAGCACCCCCTTCAGCCCCTCCGCCTCCGCCTAAACCATTTGTTCCAGATGAACCATGCCCACCGCCACCTCCTGAACCCCCAGCACCGACATTTCCACCACCACCACCTGCATAAGTTACCGAAGAACCTGTAATAGAATTTGAAAATCCTGCCCCGCCATTACCAGTTGTATTGCCATTAACGCCTACTGCTCCTGCTCCGCCTCCTCCACCACCTTGATTAAGATTAAAATATCCATTTCCACCACCAAAACCTTGATTATTTATCCCTCCTGGGCCAATTCCTGAAACACCTGATAATGTAGAACCTCCAGAATAAGAGATAGATCCACCTGCATCTGCTCCGCCGCCACCTCCTGAACCGCCATTACTTGCATTACGATTATAACTTCCACCACCGCCACCATTAGCAGTAATATTATCAAAAACTGAATTTCCACCAGTATTTCCATTAGTGTTAGTACCAACACTAATTCCCCCAGAACCAACTGTAATAGTATATGTTTGAGACGTAACAATGTGAGATGAGTCATATTGAAATCCTCCAGATCCTCCACCGCCACCAAAAAATTGTCCATTGTCTCCAGTTCCACCAGAACCTCCTCCCCCTATAGCTAATATTTTTATAGTTGATGACATTTATGAATAAGCCTCGCAAGTCCATTTTGATGTAACCCCATTAAAAATGAACCCGACCGTTAATGGTATTGTTGTGCTTCCTGCTGATGTTGCTGGTGCTGTTATATTTGCACTGTTTTCTGTGTTTACCCAAGTAATTCCTTTGGTTGCCCCTGAAGCGTCATAAATTCTAACAATACACTGTTGTCCATCTACAGCACTTGTTACTGACATAGTAATCGTCATTGCTGAAGCCGAACTGTTTGTGAAGTTGTTTATTCGGTAAGTAATTGGAACGGTGCCAGCGTTAGAAGAAACTGTAACTGTATTTGGAGCATTTATAGTTTGATTAAAAGTAGAAGTCGTTCCTGATATTGATGAATTAAAAGCTGTCAACGATGTTCCTGATTGAACATTATTTGCCAACCAAAAATGATAATCCCATAATCCATTTGTAGTAGAATTATTAGAACAAATAACTATCATATATCCACCCGATGGAACTGTTGTTATAAGTGTTGTTCCGTCATTTTTATAAACTGTTATTGTTCCAGTTGAGTCATTATTAAATTCATAAGTTGTTCCTAAAAATCCCGTAGTAGCATCGGGTAAGTTATATGTAATATTTAAGGTTCCGGTTGCCTCTTGTATCCTCGCACTCCCAGCAGTTAAAGCGATAGTCTGTCCTGATGTTGCAGTAGCAACTGTTGTTGAAATTACATTAACGAAATTAGCATTTCCATTAGTATCCCTTGAAACTATTGTCGAGCCTGTATTTAAATTTGTATAAGCCAGCGAAACAAGATTTTTAGAAGCATCTGTTACTACTGCCTGAGAAGCTGTCAGTGCTGTAATTTGTAATGTGTTTGTGAATACCTGTGCTTGGGAAGTAGCTCCAGTTACTGAACCATTGGTCATCAAGTAAGCTCCATTTATATCGTGTTGGATTAAATCCCAATTACTTGCTGTCTGTCCTGGAGTATCTACTAAAGCAATAATCAAATCTCCTGGAGTTACAGAAGTCCCTCCTAAAGTTCCAGCTACCGAGCAAATCCAAAAGTCTCCTTTCAAGATAGCTCCTGCAGTTCCCGAACCGCCTGTGGCTGGGAAAGTGTTTACTGAAGCATTGTAGCTTCCACGATAGTCTAAAAGACCTGTTACAGAGGTTATTATCTGATTATTTACAGCCTGAACTGTCGGATAAAGAGTATTATTTATAGTTGTAAAATCAGTTGCCTTATTAGTGGTTACTTCAAAGTTGTTGGTAAGTTCTCCTACTACTCCATTGTTATCATATAAAATCTTCCCATTAGAACCTGAAGTTATAGTAGATGTTCCGATAATAATATTAGAAGAACCTGCTGTGTCTATAAGCAACCTATGCGTCGTCGGGTCGCAATACAAAGGAACAATTGTTTTTCCATCAACAGAAGATATTCCTGTCAATGAAGCTCTTGAATTTTGGTCTATTCCGGCATTTGCCATATTAATTTGAATTTACTAATAAATTACCGTTAGTATCACCATATACTTCTACTAATGTACCATCTCCATTTGAACTTTCAGCAATCCATACTGGTCTTGAATTTTGGTCTAACATAGCATTACCAAGATTGTTTCCGTTATCGCTTCCAGTAGTATTATCATCTATTTCTAAAGCGTGATTAACTGGATTTACTTTAACCTGTACAATACCAATCCCATCAGTATTTAATGCACATAAAATTGTTGAATTGCTATTTTCGTCTAACATTTCTTTTTAAGTTTCTTTCGTAAGTTGAATATAAATCTTTTATTTGCCTCTCCCTAATATTTAATTCTTTTTCTTTTCTTTCGTTAATTTCTTTAATGTGTTCGTTAGCCTGTAAGTCAAAGTTAACCTTTTCTTCTTTCACTGAAACTGCCAATAATCTTTCAGCAAGTTCCTTTTCTATCTCATCTCGGTTGGCTATTGAGTCTTTTAACATCTGGTCGGCTGATAACTTTTCCTCCTTTGCTTCCTCTAACAATCTTTCAAACTGTTCTTGAATTAAATCGTTATGTTTTTCAAGTTTAATAAGTTTGTCTTGTTTCTTTAAAAACTCATCTTTATCAAGGTTAAAGTTTAATTTCTTAACTGCCAGTTGGTTTGCATATGCTTCTAATTCTAACTTCTTTTCGGTAGCCCTGCCCCATTCTTCATCTAAGGGTTTTCTCAATTCTTCCAGTTTAATCTCAGCTTCTTTAATTTCTCTTTCAAGGACTGTTTTCTTTGTATAAAGTTTCTCCGTAACTTCGGTAAGTTCTTTGGTGCTTTGTTCTATAAAGTTCTTTTGGTTGCGTTCAAGTTCTGCAAGTGCATTTCTTAGCACATCCACACGTTTCGCAATTTGAACACCTTCTAAAATCTGATGTCGCTTCTGGTCGGCTATTTGAACGGAAACTTGTTGTTTTGAAGGTATCTTCATCTTAGTCTTCTGGTAATTGTGCTACTACGCTTTCAGAATCGTCTTTGAAAATTTCATTCAGATTATCTTTTTTATTTACTGGTTTGCTTCCTTTGTATCTCGTCTTTTCTTCTCCTTTCTTTTTGGTTTTAACTTGAACTATCGGTAATGGATTAAGACACATCTGGATAAGTGGCTCATAAACTTTCTCATTTGGAATAGCTGGTATTCTTCCACCCTCTTTAACCATTTTCTTATACTCTCTGCCTGCATACCATTGCTTTTGGGCCCAAGTAAGAGCAAATCTCTTTCTAATCTCCTGAACATTTTCAGGTGGTTCATTTGCTATCAACATTGGCGAACAAGTCATTGCTGGAAATATGTATTCTACATTGTTCCATAATGCTATAAAGTCCTCTTCCGAAGCGTTACTGAAATAAAATACGCCATTTAAATAATTCGGATTAGTTTTAGGCGTTTCTGCTGTCAACTTTGGGTCTTCCATATATAATACCAACTTCAGGCGTGGTGTGCCTTGTAAGCCCTGTAATAGCTCGTAGAGCGATTATAGAAGCCCACTTAATTAATATGGTTTGGATAACTATCCAATCTCAATCCCTCACAAGGGGACTGAGTTGAACAATTATTACAATTGTAATGTTACCATCTGTACTTTTCCATCTTCTCCTGCAACTGTTGCAACTGCGTGCCTTGCTGTTGTAGTTGATGCTGTTGCCAAAGAACCAGCTGCTGAACCGATTGAAAGTCCTAATCCAATGGTTGTGCCACCTTGATTCAATACTCCACAAGCTCCTCTTGTCTGGATAAATCCATAAGTAGGAACTGTTGTTGTTGAAGCTGGGATAGGATAGATTGTAGCACCAATAATTCTTCCTGTTGGTGTTGATGGAGCGACAATAACTCCTGATGTTGTGACATCTGTTCCATTTTGGCTTCCATATTGAGGAAGTGTTAATGAAATTTTTGAAGTTGTGTCTAATGCGACTGACAATGGGTCTTCCAATGTAAGTACGCAAGTTCCTGAAGATGTTGCTGCTGGGTGTGAAGCAATCTTTAGGGTTTGTCCGATACCTAAACCTGCTGACACGATTGCATAACCTCCTGCATATTGATTAGCTGTTGCCAAAGTACCTCCCATTGTAACTGTAACGGTTGTTGAACCGATTACGTTTACTGTGGCGGCACCTGAAACTGCCAAACCTGTGTGGTTAGCTCCGATTGAAGCTGGGCTTTGTATCATTACTCCTGATATTAAAGCCGTACCACCGTTCTGCACCAAAACGAATGTTCTGCCATCACCTGTTTTAAATTCTGCTCCAACGAGTGTTGAAAGAGAAGCATCTGTTGAAGTGTTTCCGCCGTTTACTCCCATTAAGGAAAGAGGAGCGGAATCTTTATCTGATATATAGCTCATTTTTGTTTTTTGTTAATAATATTATGTTTTTGTTGGATAAACTGCGAAGTAATAAGGTACTCCACCGATGCTTATCTCAACATTTAATGCTGTTCCTGAAAGTGTACCTGCTGCTGCGTTTTTTAAATCAGCAAGGACTGTTCCAGTTGCACCTGTTCCTGCACTTGCTATTGATTTTGATGCACCAATAGTAACTCCATTAGTAAAGGTTGTAGCCCTTGTTAATGTAATTGCTCCTGTTGATACGCCGCCAATAGTAATTGTGCCTGAACCTGCTGCATTAATCGTTAGTGGTGCATTTGTACCAGAAGTTATTACTGATACTTGTGCACCGTTACCTGCTGCTAAACCTTTTACATTTACTCCATCTGCCTGTGAACCCGTTGAAGAATCCACATTGAAAGCTGGGTTAGTAAGTCCGTTAAGACCTACTGCCAATGCTTGTGCTGAAGAAGATGTAATCGTTCCTAATGCTGTTAATGACGAACCTCCAATTGTTGTTCCTGCTGGAAGAAGAACAGTTGAAGAATCAGACATATCAACATTATTGTGAGTAATTAACCCATTAATAGCAACGATAGGTAACGCACTGTCTATTGTTTTGTCAAATGCATTGCTCATAATGTTTTATTTTGGGTTAATTATATTCCTGTAATTCCTGTCAAAACTCCGTTTCTTTGTGGGTCGGTACAAATTAATTGTCCACCGAGAATCATAAATCCATTGATAGCTCCTTGGTTATAAGCTCTAATCCAATTTGTCCAAGTGAAAGCTTTTGTCGCTGAAGCTGGATTCATATAGTCGTAGATGTTTCCTTCAATCTTTTTGTCCATCAAAGATACTGGAGTTCCTTCCCACCAATTCAATCCGTAGAATTTCAAGAACTTTGTGTTCAAAAGGTAAAAATTACCTGTTGTAACTTTCTTGTCTCTGTGGATTACCAATCCGTCCCAGATGATTCCTACGCCTCCTTTGTAGCCTGTTCCGGCTTTCATTGAGTCATAGTTATCTGAGTAGTTGTTCCTCTGGAAAGGTTGTAGCAACTGTTCTACATAAGACCAGGTTGTATAGTCTGTAAGTGAAAGGTCTGGTTCTACTTTTCCATCTGTTAAAGGATTAGATAATTGTCTAATTTTTAAAAGAGAAATTGTACCAGATGAAGCTGTAACTGTTGCATTCAAACCTGTGTAGGTAGCTCTTGAGAGTCCACCATAAGTTGAAGAAACTGCTCCGCTGTCTACGATGTTACCTAAACCTGCTGGAGCTTTGCCTCCAAAAGAAGTTCCATTTCCTTGAAAGAAATTACCCACATCGTCTGCTCCGTCTTGTGCTCTTGAACTCATCATTTGAGTCAAAAGTTTTACTTTTTGAGAAGGAGTTTTGTTAACTGACAAATCACTTCCCGCTAAGGCGACATTAGTTGCCACGAAAGTCGGATAAAAAGTCATATTAACTGATACTTGCTGTTGTGTTGTTGGGAGGAAATCAAAGCCATTAAAAGCTACTGAATTGACACCTTTTTGATATTTAATCGGGAAAAGCATCTGTGAACCGTCCCATTTCTTTGTGTTACTTAATACTTCACCAAAGAAGAAATTCAAATATGTTATCGTGAGCTTTCTATTTCTCACTTCACTATGTTGCCATAGTGTTCAGGTCATATCATCACCTTTCGGTGAGGGTTCTTAATGCGGATTATATTTATTCACCGCTGACCGTTACGCACGCCCGAGAGACTTATTTATAAAATGTTAATAAATAACTATTCTCTCTGCTGGTTCGGGATTGTCCCAATGGGAGTTCCCCCGAGTTAAACCCTTTTATTAAGGACAATTTTATCTATCCTTAAGAACCAAGTCTACCCACGCTGGTGCCGTTATATTGCTTGGGAGAAAAGATTCATACCTCACACCACTAAAGGTACTGGTTGGTAGTTGTTTGGATATTCAAATTTGGAGCTGTTGGGTCTGCTGCCATATTGTTTTTTTAATTTAATAATATTTATCCTGCAAGTCTATCAAACATAGATTCAATATTATCAAAAGTAGGCTGTTCCTTAATAGTCGGAGCTGAACTGTTACTGCCTCGTTCCGTAGAACGTGAAGCTAAGTCCTTACCTCGTTCTGTTTGAGAACTCCTCTGACGAAGCGATTGAAATGTTTCAAATGTTCCTTCAATATCCGGAAAATCTGCTATCTCACCATATTCGTCTTTGGGTGCTACTTTCTTAATAAAGTCTATAAATTGTCCTTTTAGCTTCTTGTTTTCAGGAGCGTATAGGTCAACTCCATAGCTATCTTCAATGTTCTCAAAGCCCGTCATAAGTGTATCTTCCGCTTCCACTTCGGCTTGCACCTCTGCTTGGCGTTCTTGATTTGATTCTTCTCTGATAGAGCTCGTAATGCGTTCTTCTCGCTCCAAAAAGGTACGATTGAACTTATCTATTGCGTTTCTCTTTTCAGGAGTGTCATCACCTATGATTTCTTTGAGAATATCTCCATAAGGAGATTCTGAAGTATCTATCTTTGATTCTCTTACTGGTTGCTCAATGGTTCTTTCGGAAAGTTTTCGTTCTACCTGCTTTTCTATGAACCTTTGAATTTTAGGGTCTTTGTTGAAGGGGACTTTTTCAACCTTTTCTTCAACATTTTCTTCCTTTTTGGTCTCGGTAGGAGCTTCAAAAAGGTCATCAGGAGTGCCATCAAATGGGTCGTTTGAACCATTGTTAGCTAAGTCTCCTAAAAACTCGTCTTCTGTTGATTGGTTTTCATTTGCCATATATTTGTTGCGGACTGATTCAGGCTCAGCCTAGGAAGCCTATGGTTAATTGAATTTACACAGGTTCGTTCTTTATTACCTCTGCGTTCCGAGAAGAAAGAGGTTTGGTTTATTTTCCTTCTACTACTTTTCTAAGTGCTTTAGAAATTCCAGCCTTTCTATAAAAACTACTTTTAACTTTTTCAGAAGTTTTTTTAACTTTTTTTTCGTTTCTCCCGATAGATTTATCTGTTGGAGTTAAATGATTTTCCCATCCCATAGTTTTATTTTTTAGCTTTTTCTAATACTTTTTTAATACCTTCCTTTTTTGCTTTGTGCTTGTGATGGTTTCTTGTATGACCATCTTCTTCGCATCCTTTGCAAGCCATTCTTTTATGAGAAGATTCCTCTTCTTCGGCTTCTTTCTCTGTCTCCTCATCGTCTTCTATTTCTCTTGCCATATTATTTGTTTTTGTTTAAGACTTTTTTTATTGCCGACCCTTTGTGTTTAAGTTTTGCTTCGTGTTTTTCTTCCATTCTTTCACCTTTCTTTGTTTCTTTGTTGCCTCGCATTGCACCAATCTTGTTCATAGTTCCGTAGATTGCGTGATTATTATTTCCGTATTCTTTTTTTAGTTCTTCTTCTAAGAATTTTGGCATATTATTTATATTCTTTTAATTCTTTATTTTGTTCTCTAAACTCTTCTTTAAGAAGTTTAGGACTGCGACTTTTTAATGCTTTTAATAGTTTTGTATGTTCTTTTATGAAATTACCTTTACTCATTTTTATTAGTGCTTTGGATTTTGGGTTCATACTATTTATAATAAATTCTTGTAAATTCTCCTTTTTTATTCTTTATCTTTTTCTCTCCTGTTACTGTAAAGCCTTTCTTTTTCATACCATAATCTAAAACTCTACGACCTGCACCAGGTTCTAATCCAAAGCGTTTATCAGAAGAAGGGTCGTGGTCAAAGTATTTTGCTTTGTCTAATGCTTTTTGTGCGGGTTTCATAATTTAGTTGAAATTTACTTTTCTTTGTTGTAATGTTCTTACTCTATGGCAATTAGGGCAAAGAGTAATTCCATTATTTACATCAAACTTTAACTCTGGGTATCTACTTTTTGACTTTAAATGATGAACATCTAATAATCCCTTTTCTAAAAATTGTATTTTACAATCTTGGCAGGTGAAATTATCTCTTTCAAAACATTTATTTATCCAATATCTATGTGTCCCTCCAACCCACTTATGGTTATTTTCACCTGCGGCTTTTGGTCTTTTACATCTAAGTTTTTTTAAAACTTCTTCGCTCCAAGGTTTTCCTTTGTTCCAAGCAGTGTGTGGGCTTGTAAATCCATTCCATATTTTAGTTTTCTCTCCCTTTTTAAATCCTGTCTTTCTTCCTTCTCTATAAGCCTTTTTTAGGCTTTCTCCCATTGCTAAATTATCTTCTTCACTTCTAACATAAACTCCTGTTGGCATATTTGTTTTCCCTGAGTTATCTGCCCAACCTTACAAGTAAAGGCAGACAATTCAGGGTGTAAGGTTAATTATATTTTATTGTGGTTGCGTGTTAATCGGGATTTGCGATAAAGGTTCGTTTTGAGGCGGTTGAGTCAAATCTGGTGCTGGTGTGCCTCCTTGCGGTTGAACTCCTCCCTGTGGTGCTTGTTGCTGTGGTGGAGTCTGTCCTCCTAATAAAAATTCCTGTATATATTGTTGGGGGTTTGTTATCCAAATAGCGGTTTGCATAGCCGTCTTTTTAGGGTCAGGAAAGTTTAATTTTATGTATAAACTTAATGGGTCTAATGCTTTTGAGTCCCAAAGGTTAATGGCTTCATTCACTTCTGAAACTTCGTCGTGGGGCTTCATCGAGTTGGGACTTACCGAAACAACAAATTGCCTATTAATATCAGAATTAACTACCTTAACATAACTTACTGCGTTGCCTTGTCCTACAATAGCGGCATAGTGAGGTTCGTCATAAAAGACATACATAAGCTGAAGCATCCAGTTAAACACTGAGTCTGCGAATTGTTCTAAGCTCTCGCCAATTCCTCCACCTATTCTGCTTGAGTCTTGGTCTTGATTAAGTATCATTCCTCTTGCGGTGCTTGTAGAGGATTGTTCTTGAGGTGTAATTCCGGAAGTTCCAAATATTCCTCTAAGAGTTTGTTTATCAACTTCTTGAGCTTCTAAAATACCTGATGGAAGTGGAGAAGCTGGTAATCGTTTAACTCCTTCAATGTTTCCTAATATCGGGTCTCCGTCTTCAATGGCGTTAGCTCCTTGTTTTGCGGTTTCAATAGTAAAGAACCTGTCGTCCATAATCAGAGAGTTATTACCGCTTCTTAAGTTCCTTGAAATCTGAAAGTCTCGGTCTATAATCCTGTCCTGTTGAGGAATAGACTGTTCTATGAGGTTTGTAATGTCGTGTGGCTGTTCCTGTAAGGTAAAGACTGAAAACATCGTATAGGGCATTACAGGCTGTGAGAAGTGGTTCTTGCCTGGAGTTACTGTTTCGTCTTCTTCAATACCATAGTTTTCTTTTTCTTCTTCAGTATTCTTTTCAACTTTAGGATAATTAAAGAACTCGTTCTTGTGTTTGTCTAAAACTTCATCTTCAAAAGTAGAGAAGCAATATTCATCGTTCCACCATTCTGTATAAGTAGTTTTAGTTCCTAATTTACTATCAACTTTTAAAGTGATATACGCTTCGCTCTTAGGAAATAGTTCTATAAGTTTTTTAGCTGTAACAGTACACCTCTCTCCCAAAAAGTCTCCAATATATCTTCCGGTCTCGTCTACATAAGCGTCTCCGTCCCATACGAAATTCTTTGGGTTTCTTACCTGGACAGTAAAGTCTTTATTCTTTTTGTCCCAGCCGTATTTAACAATTCCTATAAAGTAAATTCCCCAATGTCTTAACACAATACCAAGTTTCTTTCTCAAGACCATTGTATCAGCTTTGTACTGTAAAATAGATTTAATCTGGTTACTTGCTTCTTCTCCCTCTGGTGTATTATCAGACCAAACAACAGGTTCTGGATTCTTAGCTAAGGCTTCTGGTAAGAACGTTTCCTCTCCCTCAAAGATTAAGTTAGAAGCTACTCCCTTCTTTGTGTTAAGTCCTGATTGATATTCTGAACCCGAGTAATAAATCTTATTTTGTTCAGTTCTTGGTTTAATCTTTGGATAGTATTTAGAATGTCGGCTTTCATACTCATCTCTAAGTTCCAAAAGGTCTGTATCGCTTTTGTCTAATGTTAATACATCAGAAAGTTCACCAACTTGTTCGGTTGCGTTATTGTTGTTTACTTTGTTTATATCAGAGCCAACTAAATCTGTGACTCCGGATATATTCATTGCGAATGAATCCTCATCCATTGTGTTTATGTTTTTAAGGCAGGTTTCTGCCTTGGAGGTGATTGAGTCTTAGGCGACACCTTACTAAGAGGCGACCCCGAAACCTATCTTAAATACACAAAAACAGGAAACACCGTTAGGTGTCCCCCATCTTTTTTATGTTAGGACTTAAAATATTTTTATATTGTCTAATTAAATTATACGCCCTATTAAATTCCTGTCAAGAGGTGTAATACTTTTCTACTTCTCACAGTATTTTTATCTATTCTTCCTATCGTTCCAAAGTCATCAAAGAATAATGTAGCCGAACCTGTAATTATTTCTTGAACATTGTTTATCCTTTCATATTCTAAATTATCTCGGTGTTTCATACAGTAATTTAAAAAGTCTGAAGTCATATCGTCTAAGCCCATAACAGTAAAGTCTATTTTATTATCCATTGAAGTATTCTCCACGTTGAATTTCATTCTTAATTATTCTCGCTCCAACCTGTTTAGCACTTACTTGTCCTAATTCATCTGAAGCGACTGGTATCTTTGCCATAAACTTATCTTTAGAAACTATTTGAGCCAAGTCTTCACTAAATCGGTCAAAGCCTACTAAAGCATAAATGAATGAGAACCACCAGTGGTCTGGGCCTTTACGCTTCCATACCCATCTCCAACCGTATTGAGGGTCATTCTCATTATCACCTTGAATTTCCTTAACCCTGTAAATATTCATAGCGTGTTCAAAGAATGGCATCCAGTCTTCTTTAGTTCCGTTAAAAGTCATTCGTTGTTCTTTAATCTCATCTACGGCCATTTGAACCATTCTGTTTCTGTCTATTGAAACCTTACCAAACTCATCGTCTTCACCCCACTTAATAAGTTGTTCACTCTTACTTTCTTTGTTAGACCAGCATAAGAATACCCTACCTTTGTACTTAGCCTGGAGCTTTCTTATTCCAATAAGGTCTCCTCCCTGGTCAGAGACAAGTACACTTCTGGTGTATTCTATCAACCTACGTTCTAACTCGTTGTAGGGGTCATAATCTGGCTTACCTTGCATTTCTTCTACACTTGGTACATATCCGTGATAGAACACTCCCTCTTTATTCATCATCGTATAAAAAATATTACTTCCCGTATCCACTCCAATAATCACTCTTCCTTGCTGGCTATTTGGGATTGGACTTAAACACTTAACCAATGAACTCTCACTCACCAAGTCGTTCGGACTTATATATGGTTCTCCTAACCACTTCTGCTTGTAAAGGACAAATCTCTTTAGCTTATCGTCTTCAATTTCTTTCTTGATAACTTCAGGCAACCAACCATACTTCTCGGCTATGTCGTAGTTTACATTTATAATTAAAGTATCCGGTCTTCCCTCTACCACTAACCTTTGATGAACTGGGTCGTTCTCTAATAATCGGTTGTAAGTATAAACTATCTTTGAACCCGGCTTTCTTACTGTTGGAGTTAAGACTTCTAATGATTCCTTACTTACTGTCTGAGCTTCTTCTACCCAAGCTATATCAATACCTTCAATGGATTTTATAGTCTGTTCGTTGTTGAATAATCCCTTAAAGAGAAAGTCTGAACCATTGATTGTGTTTATAATTGCGTTATCGGTAACTTTAAAATCTCTTAGTTCGTACTGCTTAATTAAATCTGATAGCAACTGATGTGAGCTTTCTGCTATTGAACTTTGAAATTCTCTGAAACAAGCTACTCTGGTTTTCTTTTCTCTTGCTTTGATAAGTAAGTATCTTGCTACTGTATGGCTTTTAAGTGAGTATCTTCCGCCAAAGACTGCGGCTTCTCTCCAATCATTATCAAATAGTCTTTTAAATTCCTGAGGAATCAATATCTCCATCTTCTTTTTTGTTTATAAACCTTACTAAAACAGGAGTTATGTTTACATTCACATTTACTGAACTATCAGGACTGTAAGTTCCTTTAACTCTATGAGCTATCTCTAAACCCTTTGCTACGGCTCTTGCATCAATTTGGTCGCTCTCAACTCTAATGGTTTGTCCTTCTTCATTCTTAGTATCTATCATCTCCATCTTATTCAGCAATGCTATATTCTTTTCAACTAACAAGTCATCTGGTAATCTTTCTGCTATTGTTTTCTTGACTTTTTCAATCTCTGTTTTAATCTTATCTCTTCTTATCAACCTATGAGCTTTTACTCCTGCATAATCTTCATCTTCAATTTTATAAACCTTTTGAGCTGTTGCTGTTCCATTTTCATTATTTGCCACATATTCTTTAACAAACTCTTTTTCTTTTGGTTTAAGGTCATTCATATTGTGTTAATCCACATTTAGTGCATATTTTACAATTCGCTGTGCAGTTTATTTGTTGCTTAAAGTCGTGTTCGCAAATACCTGAATATTTATTTATACTGTCTATAATTTCGTTAATCTTATTAGCACAATCAATCAAAAGTTTTAATTTTATTTCTTCTGTAACAGTTATATTTTCGTATTCTTTAGATATTTTTTCCATTTATTTTACTTTACTAAATTTATCGGCACACTTTTTACACATCTTATCTTTGCTTCTAATCAAACCTATTACTGGGTGTTTTATATTTCGGTAGTCTACTTTTAACCACCAATGGTTACGCTTGCAAAATTGGCATTTCATACTATTTAATAAATTTAAATAATTTATAAAATTTACCTAAATCAATTTCTATCCTTCCATCGTGATACATATAAACTATTTTTACTCCTTTCCAACCTAATTGTTCAGTAATTTGTTGATAAAGTTTAATTTTTCTGTCTTTATTCTTATCAATTTTCATACCTAAAAGGGTCTATTCTTAAGTGTTAATATTTCTAACTCCTGTTCTTCTTTGGTTTTGTCTCTTAATCTTATGTCGCAACCCGTTGTCAAAATTATTCCTGCAAGTGAAACGGAATTTTTCACAGCATTCTTCAAAACCAAACTTGAGTCCCAAACTCCATCAGTATTTATTCCTTCTTCGCCACTGTTCTCTAATAATTGATTATAAGGTGCTTCTAATGCAGATGCAAAAATACTTTTTGGAGTTTCTGTTGTTCTTGATTCTAATTTGTCTAATTGTAAATAATCTTCTAATGAATCAATTTCTGAAGCCGATTTCATTAAAGCCATTCCGCCTCCTTCTACAATTCCACTGTCCAAAGCCCATTTACAAGCCGAAACTGCGTCTTTCGCTTTCAATAATTTATAAGATAATTCTGATTCACTATTAGCTCCCATTTTTAAAACTGCTGTCTTAGTGTTTAACCATTCCAGTCTTCTCAAACTATCGTCATCACCTAACTTCCTTAAACTATCTTTGTGAGCTGAAATATCTTTAATTCCCCTTAAAACTGTATCTTCTTTATCGCTTACTAAATAATCACAAGTTCCTAAAGCTGTCAAAGGTAGCTTCTCACCTAATTGCAACCCAGTTGCACTTTCAACTACTGTCGCACCAACACATTTTGCAAAGTCCTCAAAGATATAATGCTTGAATACTACCGGAGCTTTGATAATAAGTATTTTAGCTTTCTTGGCTAAGTGGGTTTTGATTAAATCTACTGCAATATTCTCGTCCATATCATCAGTAAAAATAACAAGTGGTCTTTCAACTTTTATTATGTATTCTACCAAAGGAGCTATCTGGTTATACTTTTCAATCTTCTGTTTGCTGACTAAGATTAAAGGATTTTCATAAACTGCTCCGTCTTTGCTATTGTAGAATGAAGTTGTTAAAGCTCCTGCGTGAAATCTTACTCCGTCTGTTACTTCATATACGGTTTTTTCCATACCGCTTGGTTCAACTTGGATTATACCATCTCTGCCTATTTCTTGATAGATTTTAGCTATCCAGTTTCCTGTTTCCGAGCTTCTTGAGGATGTTTCTGCAACCATTCCAATATCTTCTAACTCAACTCGTTTGCTTTGTTTGTCTATACTTTCTAAAACTTGTGGGAGTAAAGCGTCTAATTCCTCTTTAAGTTTCATTCCTTTTATATTTTGTTCAAATCCACCTTTTAAAAGTTCCTCAGCGATAATTAAACTTGTCTTTCTTCCTTCTCCTGATGTTTTAGAATTTTTATCAGTTAATTCTTTTAAAAAGTTTAAAGCTCTTCTTTCTGTTGGGTCGTTAAAATATACAGATTGAATTATAGATTGAGCGTCATTTGCTATGATGTGGAAAGGATATAAATATTGTTCAATGGAAACATTTGAACCTTTTGGGCCATAATTTTTCCTAATAACTTCTGTAACTTTGCTTATTCCAGAAATAAGTTTCTGTTGCAACTCATCTCCTAATATAATATTTGAATCAGAATTCATTTTTTACAATATTTATTATTATAAATTTGGTCATATTTTTCGTGGCAATTTTTACATCTACCAATATAATTATCTCTTTCCCTTTTATATTTGTGGTCTATGTTACTCCAATCAATATTCCATTGCCTATTTACTTTTACTCCCACTTTACCACAATCTTCACAATAAGGGGGATTACCATAATTGTATATAATCCATTGGTGTTTAGCAGCCGAAGTAGCTCCTTCTTTCTTGTAACTCGTTACTTTCATTTTTCCCTTGTTGGGTGGGATTGAACCTTTTTTAAATTCATTTTTAGGATGTATTCCTTTTTTAAAAGTTACTCCTACCGACTTACATCCTTTTTTAAATTCTGTTTCTGGAGATAAGTGTATTCCCTTTAATCCCTTATTCCAAATTTTATTCTTACTATGGTCGTAAACTCCTCTTGGCATATATTTTTTATCCCTGTCGGACAGCCAACTTGTAAGAAAGCCGCCCGATAGGAATTACAAGTTAATTATTTTCTAAAACCTTATTTATTTCTTCTATTTTTCTTTCTGAAGATAAAAACCACTTTTTCATAATCTTAATAACTTTCTTAGCTTTTTCTTCTGTAAAATAATTACAAGAAACTTTACTAATACCATTTAGCAATTTTTCTTGAAGTTCTTTTTCAAATGTGATATTATCGCTTGGCATTTAATCGTATGTTGTAATACTTACTTTTTTATTTCTAATGAGCTCCCATATTAACCATATTGAAAACTTAATAAGCGTATTAGCTTTTATCGGTACTTTCCTAAAAGTTAACCTTTTATAGTTGTGGCTCATCGGTAAAATATGTCTTAAACATCTCAGGCAACTTGTTATAATCTTCTTCTGAGATACTAAATCCTTTTAAAGCTAAACAATAAGCAATAACGTGAGATAAATCTGTATCGCTTCCGTTTAGTTTCTTTTTTATAATTTCGTAGGTTTTCATAATTTTATAAATCCCAATCATCTTTATTTAATAATTTTCTAAATATTTTTTGATACCATTTAAAATAAACTGGCTTACATTTTATATCTGGATGCATTTCTTCTTGTGATGGAAAAGTAAAAATTGTATATTGTTTTTGGGAGGGTTTTAAATTTTTAATAAAATCTTGTTCTTCTTTTTTAGTAGGAAGTTTGCTTTTAAATTGATAATTCCAAGCAGTAATTTCTTCTTTTAGTTTATATCTTTTTTTCATATTCTCGTTTAAAAAGTCTATGTGATTTCGGCAGTGCCGAGCGGATATGTTCTTTTAAATAAAGTAAATTATTTATTTTTCCATTCTCAATTTTGTAATATCTTTTTTGGCGACATTTCCTGCAACCTTCCTCTACTCCGTTTGGTAATTGTCTTAAAAGAATAAAGTCGTGTAGCCACCCTTCCTTGCAGTTTGATAATTCTGTACCAATCATAGGATAATTTCACCCAATAAAAAATCGCTATTTTGTGAAATAAGATAATGTTTTTTCTCGCCAATCTCAATAGTACGAACTCCCCAGATTTCATAACCAACAATCTTATTTAAAAATTCTTTATCGGCTTTATTTCCAATTGCAAGAACTTTTCCATAAGTACAAAGTATCTCGTCATCTGAAACAAGCACCTGTTCTTTTTCAATGGGTTCAATAAGTAAATAATCTCCAAGTGGTAAAAGTTTTGACATTTTATTTATCTTTTAAAATTTCGTCTAAGTTTTCTTTACGGATTATAACTGACTTTTTTATTTGACCTAATATATTTCTTTTAACTTTCTTTTGACTTTCTTCCCATAACAAACCGCATTTCTCACAAATAAGTTGTCCCCGAAGTTCTATAAATTTATGATAAAAACATTTCATATTATTCTTTTACAGGTAAGTCTTGTGGTAAAACCTTTTCCTGATATTTTAAATCATTTAAAAAAGGGATAGCACGCATTGCAAAACAATCGTTTCCTACATTTACCGCAACCATTTTAACTGACGGACACATTTGATGTTCTTTTAAAAACTCTAAACATTCTAATTCTCTTGCTGTAATATCTTCTATTTGTTTTTTTGTAAATTCCATTGTTTTTTTATTTAATTATTTATAAACTTATTAAAGCGGAATACCTGTTGGGATTTTGCAACCTTGCCTCCTGTTGTGTCGAAACGAACACGAGGTTTAGGTCTGAGTAATATCTATACTCACTTGTTATCCGTTTTGTTTAATTGTCGGACACCACACCGCTTATATTTATTTAATTATTTAGGAGCTTCAATTACTTTTTCTTTTTCTATTTGTTCTAACAATTCTAACTGCCCGACAATTTTTATGCCTTCATCGTGGAGTTGTGAGATTTGTTGATTTATAATCTGAACTCTTTGTTGTAATTCTTCTTTTGTTTTCATAGTTTTTTAGTTTGCTTTAAAAAAGACAGGACTGCTTTGTGAGTAATCCTGTCATTTCTAAACACAAAGCATTATATTATAATTTTACTCCTGAATTTAAATCTTGTCAATATCCTTCAATTTTTCTTTATTTTCTTTTATGATTTCCAATAAATCAGCAACTTTGAAAGGCACAATTATGTATTTCCACTTATTCAAATCTTTCAAAATTCCAGGAGTTTCTGCTTCTAACCTTAAACTGAATTCGTCTTTTTTACCTTCACAAAATCTGTTGCACCATTTGCATTGTGGTCGGACATTCCTAATATCGTATCTTAAATTTCCGCAAGTCCTTGAAACATAATGACCACAATCAATTTCTTTAATCGGAAACTTTTTATCGCAAGTATAACATTCACAAATTCCGTCTTTTGAATAATAAGTCCGTACGTATAATGAAAAGTATTTATCGGCTATTGGTTTTAATTTTTGAACGCTGTTGGGTAGTGGCTTCATATCGTTTTTTTTATTTCCATTGGTTGAGGAAAACTATTAGTTGCCTCACGATATCTTTGAATTTTCATTAAGTCGTCTATATCTGTAATCTCTAAACAATTAAATGGTTCATTAACCGCCAAAAAACCAACTCTAACATTTCCGCCATCTTCATCTAAAAAAGAATAACTGCCAACTTTTGAAAAAATTTCCCATTCTTTTTTAGTAATAACTTTTGAATACCATTTAAACTTAACTCCTTCATTTTTTATCTTTTTTTCTTTAAAATCTTTTATCCCTTGTTGAAATTCTGATGATTTTTCTAAATCTTTATAATTGCCGAATTTTATTAGTTCCATTTTAGTTCAATAATTTAATTTTATTTTTTGCCGTATCTAACATTTTTTGTATTTTTAATTCTTCGCTTGTTAATTCCCTAATCTCTGGCTCTTCTCTTTCTTGGCTTTGCTTTGTATAATCTATTATTTTAACTATTGCAGGAACTCTGATTATTCTTTCAATGGCAGAAGTATTTATCACATCTTCTCCTATCGCTATAAATTTTCTGGTTGCGTCTGTGGTTAAAATCATTGTAATTTGCTGACCTTGAACCTGTGTAAGTGTTATAAATTCTCCTTTATTACCGAATAAAAATAACTGGTAATTAAAAATTTGTTGTTTCATATAAAAATTGGATTAGTTGTTTTTTTACTTTGAATATATGCTATTAAACTTCCCATTTTATCTTCTAACTGCAACGGAGTGGTAATTTTAGGGGCATATTTTTCAAGGTTTGTTTTAGGCAATGACTGAATTGCTCGCACCAAAGTTTCTTTGTCTATCCGTTCCAACATTCTTTCAAGGGCCGACCTTTGCGTTTTATTCCCGAAGAATTTCCTATAAGAAGGATTTATGCTTTTAAATAAATCTATTAAATCATTAACATCTTTACCTGCGGACTTGTCCGCTGATTCTTTATTAGTTTCTTTATTATTATCATTATTAGTATATATATTGGGTGTAGTTTCGTTATAGTCTGGTGTAACCTTTCGTGATAGTCTGCTATCACCTTTCGTTATACCCCTATCACCTTTCGTTATACCTTGTGTAATTTCGTTATACTCTATTTTTGCTTTGACTAAAACAACACCTTCATACCAATTTGAAGTTGTTCTGATATGTTTTGTTTCTTCGTCTTTTTCAACAAAACCTTTTTCTATAAGTTTTTTAATAGTTTCAAAAATTGTTTTTCTGGTGCTACCTAACATTTTTGACATTGTTTCTTTTGAAGCATAACACCAACCTTTTACCTGACTTTTAGGATTATTAGAAAGATGATAAATACTATCTGCCACACAATACTCCATTAAAGTTAATTTTAATTCTTTTCTTATTTGATGAAGAATTAAGGTATATGTAATTTCTTTTTTTTCTGCCATTTTATTTCCAACCAAAAAGAGGAAGCGAACGGAGAAAGGTTATGACGCCTTTTTGATTCGCTACCTCTTGTTGGCAATAAATTAAATTATTATTTGTCATAAGTTTTCTCCTTTACATCTTTCATTTTAATACTTTTTTAACGTATGTCAATAATGAGTTTTGCACCTGTGCATAAGTGTCGGCTATTGACTTGTCGGCTTACTTAAATTATACTTAACTTGTTCACCCAATAACTGCTCCGAAGGGAGTCCCAATTATAAGCGGGGAAAAAAAGAACAAACAAACAAAATCTTTTCTAATGCTGTAATAACGGCAGACCTAAACGAGAAATCGCAAGATTGCAAATCCCAACATTATCCGCTTTAAATAAAATTATGGAAAAAGAAATTAGAAAAATGCTTTGCCCGAAATGCCTAAAACAGGTAAGAAGCGTAGAAGCATTAAATCAAAAAATAAGACGCTTGCGAATTAAATCGGTCGGCTCGCAAGAAAAAGGAAAAGTAAAAATTAACAAAAAATAAAATGAACCAAGAAAAATTATTTAAAATAAATCACCCAAAGTTAATTCTATTCGTTCAAGGACTGGTAGTAACAATATGCTTTATCGGCATTATGTTAATAGCAGGATTGAATAAATAATATGAACAGAGAAACATTTAAAGAATTAACAGGTGAAAATCCTGAAGATGTACTCGGTATGGACTGGGCAAATGAACAAGCCGAATGGGACGAAGAAGATATTGAAGAAGATGACGAAGATGAAGACTGGGACACTCTTCCAGACAAAGAAGATGAAGAATAAAAATTAACCTTATCCCTTGCGTTCTGGTTCTTTCAGGAGTTTGTCCTACTGATAAGGTGGGCAACAGACAATCGGGGAACTGAAACACAGGGAAACAATTATGGAAAATATATTTGACTCAAAAGAGTTTCAAGACAACATATTAGACCAAGTAAATGCTATGAATAAGTTACAGGTGGAAGCCTTTAATGCAGGTTATAAGTAAGGACTTATAGATGGAAAAGCAAAAGCCGAAGAATTAATTAACGAGGCAAACAGACTCGCTGAACATAATGACTAATGAATATCAGTTTGTAGAAAACAATAAAGAAAGAAAGTTAAAACACGCACATCTTTTAAATGAAATTCAACTTACTGGAACTACTTCAGTAATAGATGTCTTAGGAAAAAACCTAACTTGGTGGGCGGCTGAAATGGCAGCGGTTACTTGTCTTGAAACAGGAGAAAAGATTGAAACTATAAGACAAGAATACTTAGAAGCTTGTAGTCAAGATAACAAAAAAGAAGCGATAGACAAACTACAAATCAAATATCCCTTATTCAAAAAAGCCAGATTTGCACACTTTGAAGACAAAAATACTAAGGCTGATAAGGGAACTGATATGCACGCTGAGTTGGAAAAATATGTAAAGTGGCATATAGCATTCAATTCTGGTATCGGGCTTGATAAAAAAGAACTTACTCAAAAATGGGATGACAAAGTAATTTCTTTCGCAAAATGGGCTGAAGAAAATATCAAACAATTTAAAGGCTCTGAAGTTTATGTTTATCACAAAAAACTTTGGCTCGGAGGAATAACAGATTGTATCGCAGAATTAAAAAATGGAGATTGGTCTATTATAGACTTTAAGAGTTCAAAAGAAGCATTCTTTTCTCAATTTATTCAATGTGCTTTATACTCAATACAATTTGAAACTAATGGAGGATTTGATAAAGATGGTAATAAAATATTAAAACCACACAAAATTGATAAATATATTGTATTTCCATTTGGAGCAAAAGAATTAAAACCAGTAGAAAATAATAACATTAATCAACTTCAAGATGCCGCTGTAGCTTGCGTACAGTTGTACCGAGCACAAAAGGCTTTTGAAAATAAATAATATGACACAAGATTTTTTTCCAACAGAAGATTATAAAATTCCTGAAACAAGCAATTACATAAAATTAATCGAAGGAACACATACTTTCAGGATTTTATCTTCTGCAATAGTAGGATATGAGTATTTTAATAAAGATAATAAACCAGTAAGACAAAGAGAACCTTTTGATGAAATGCCAAGCGATATAAAAAAAGATGGCAAAATAAATCATTTTTGGGCTTTTATAATTTGGAATTATGATGCCAAAAGATTGCAAATTATGGAGATAACTCAAAAGACAATAATGACTCCACTAAAAGCCTTAATTGATAATCCAAAATGGGGTTCTCCAAAAAAGTTTGACATAACCATTACTCGCAAAGGTTCAGGATTTAACGATACAGAATACGCAGTTATGCCAAATCCGCATACAGAATTATCAGACGAGATAACAACCGCTTATATGGGTTCAAGTATTAAATTAGAAAATTTATATGATGGAAAAGACCCCTTCTCAGCCGAATAAAGAAGAATTATTAACTCGCCAACAACAAAAGGCTCTCCACGTCTGGTTTGAAGCAATAGCAAGCGTTTTAAACGCAGAAGGCAAGACAATGGCACTAATACTCAACAAATTCATTTTAGACGCTCCTGTGACCAAATACAGCGTTAAGGAGCTTATCTGGAAGCCACTTCAAGCCTCAATGTACGGAAAAGAATCTACAACAGAGCTTTTAAAGAAAAAAGAAATAGACCAGATTGTTATGGCTCTCAGTAAATTCTTTGGAGAGGAAATAGAAGTATCAATCCCTCCATTTCCTTCTTCAGACCCACAAAACTATTAACCCCCCCCAACTATGGCTTGGGATTTGTTGGAAAAATTAGAGAAATAATATGAAAAAGAGGTAGTTCGTTTTGTTCTGGGCTATCAGCAACTTCTTTCGCCCGATAATGTCCACAAATATCCACAGAAGCTGAACAAGTCTGTAATCGGTAAACACAGCGAAATAGCCGATAACATAGGAAGATTGTGGAGTGCATTATTTACTAAGAAAGTATGGCTAACTATTTACTGCAAGTTGCAATGCAGTGTGCAACAGCCAGATGAGTTGTCCCCAGAGCCAAACGAATTACCCCCAATATAAGCAATTAAAAAGTAAATAAAAATGAAACCAAGCAAAAGAATAAAAGAAATATGTGAAAGAAAATTGGCTGAGCATAAACAAGTATGCTTTGAACACGGATTTATGTGCCATATTGGCGAAGATGCCTTTATAGACTCGGCTATATTAGAATATTTAGATGAAGAATACGAAGAAAAGTGTGACGGTCATTGTTCCCATCCACATCATATTCAAATTCAAAGCAATATTAAATAATTTTAGAGAAAAATATGGAAAAAGAAGATGTAAAATGGTTATTGGAAAAGCTTATTGAGGAATTAAACAATACCAATTTCCAGTTAGATAATTCAGTCGGTAAGTTTGAATTTATAAAGTATTTGAGAAAAAAGTATTTAGAAGATTAGCCTCCACCCCTTAAAATTATTAACTAAAAGAGACGGAGATGAAAAAAGAACCACAACAAATGGATTGCAATGAAAGTGTTATGATTATGTCTGCTGTCCGTTATATGCTTGGCAGGGCTTCTTACGGAGTAGGTTGTGTTTGTGATTATGTGATAAGTCAGAAAGACAGATTAACTGAATCAAACAAAAAAGTAATTTGCAGAGATATTGATGAGTATGTAAAAGAACACCCCGATATGAGATACAAGTCAGAATGGGCAGTGTTAAAATCAGAATTATTTCCCCCACAAAAAGAGTTAAAAATATTAAACCGCAATAAAGAGTATGTCAAAGATAAAATATAATTGTGCAAAGTGTGGCAGAAGTTCAATAATCGTTAAAGAATTAAAAACTGATTGTCCTTTCTGTAAAACCAACACCCTTGATAAGTGTGAGAAGGTGAAAAATAAGCACGATTGGAAAGTCCAAGGACTAGACAATGATAAGTATCTTACTTGTTTTAATTGCGGAGAAGTAAAAGGGTATGGAGAAGAAACAGAATGTATAGACCCTACCCCTCCCTCAGACAACAATGTTAAGCCCGAAGGAGTTGGGGAGTGGGTAGAAAGAATTGTTATTGAGTATGCTAATTTATCAGGCAGAGAAAGTGCCAATAGGGCAGAGTTTAGAAAAAGAGTTGAAGCAATTATTCGTAATTTATTAAAAGAAAATGCCCTCCAAGAAAAGGCAAAGTGGAAGGGGGAAGTGATAGAGAAGATAAATAATATGCAGGTAGAGAAACCAAACAGCGAAAAAGAAGAATTTTTATACGAGGTTAAAAAGGAAGTGCTAAAAGAATGTAAAAGAATATTCCTAGCCCTCATAGATAAGTTATAATTAAAATATAAAAATTATGGAACAAGAAGAAATAGAACAATTAAAGAAAATGAGTATTGCAGAATCCAAAGAGTTCCTAAAAGATAAAGAATTTGAGTATTTTTTAGAAACTGTCTGGGTAAAAGACGAAGAAGGGAAAAAACATAAAATTAACTTTTTTAACTAATATGACAACATTAGAAGATTTAATAAGAGATGAGTTGTTTGAGACATACAATAAATGTTTTAAGATTTGGGAACAGCAAACAACGCCAAAACATATCCCAGATTTTAGGAATATGATGTCCGAACTATTAGAAGAAGTTATGGAACAGCGAAGAACTGAACTAATTAATAAGTTAGTTTAACCTTTCTCTTAGGGTATAGATATTAGATTAGGGGGTTGATAGATTTATTCCTGCAAATGTAGGGCTTAACCAGATAATCCCGAAACTCACTATCACTTTTGGCGGATTAAAATTGAAACCAATTGTTGATTCTGGTAATTTGCAGGCGTAAGTCCGTCAGCCCCCTTATAGATATTAGATTTAATACTTTTATGAAGAAGGTTTGTAAAATTTGCAAAAAGAAGTTGCCGAAGAATAAGCAGTTTTATTGTTCCCCGAAATGTGCAATAACAATTCACCACAAACAGAATAAAATTACTTGGGCAAAAAGATATTATCCTAATAAATATTCGGAACATTATAAAAAGTATTATCAGAATAATCCCAAAATATACCTGAAAGTTCTTAAACACCAAGCCATTAGTAATAAAAAGTCGGGGAAAGACGATTTTAGGAGAGATGAGATTATGGCTATACTCAAAAAAAATCAGTCTATAAATAAAGGATTACCACCAAAAAGATGGGAAGCACCAGAAATAGAATATTTAGAAGAAAATTATAGAGAAAAATTAGTTAAAGAAATGGCTGTTTATCTTAATAGAAGTTGGATTTCAGTGACACATAAATTAAGCAGATTAGGGTTAATATATTACAACAAATGGAATTAAAAAAAATAGAAAAGAATATAAAAATTACGAGCAGGGAAGCGGTTATGTTGCTTTATTATTTTGATTATGTGGAAAGAACAGAATGGACTGCTTGGGAAGACGGAAAAAAGGCTTGGGGAAAATCGCATAATTCATTAAAGGAAAAAGTAAATACCGTTCTTAAAAAGTTTGATTAGATTTAATACTTTTAATAAATATGAAGAAGTTTTACAAACCAAAACAATGGAAAGTTAGTTATGATGCCGAACTAGATGAAATGTTTGTTGGAGTTTTACCACAACCAAAAGGTAAAAACTATTATTGCGAAGGGGTAATGTATCACCTAAACGAAAAAGGAGAAATCGCAGTAGTGGATTTAGATAAACTTGCAGAATTTTTAGTAAAATACATAGATATAAAAGCGGAAGATTTAATCAAATGAATAAAATCTATAACGAAAAAGGAGAACTGGTTGCCGATGTTTGGGAGGGGCAAACATATTCTTCAACGACTGGTAAATCTTATAGACAAAATGAAGGAAAATATGAAGATTAGCCCCATCAAAACTTGGTGGGCAGAATGTTGCTGGTAAATGATGTCGCAATCAATATTAAGGATTATTTAAGTTATTCTTTGTAGCCAGCAACCTTTTGTCCATCAAGCGAATAGGGGGAAGATATTATTAGAGGAAATGAATATGAAAAAAGAAAGAGATAAAATTAAGCAACGAATGATTGATATAAACAAACTGATTGAAATAAAATCAGACCAAATGGATACGACTGGCGGAGAGACAGGAATGAGACATAATAAGATAAAATGGAATGAAATAAACAAACTTAAAAAAGAACTGATGGTATGTAATAGAAAACTATTAAACTAAAATGACAATCCAAAAGAAGGGGGAGAATAATAAAAATAAATGGAAAGGATTATGGAGAGCAACATATTTTATGGACAAAAAGGAAATAAGATACTGTAGGTGTAAATTTGAAGTTTTATGTTGGCAAAGATATAGAACAAAACAATACGGAGATTGTGTATTTAAAAAAATAAGTGATTTATTTAACTAACCCAAATTCAAATGACAAATAAACAATCGTGGGGGGAAGGAAATATAAAGAAATGGGTAGAAGAAAAAGATTATCCAGCTATTTATAATTTTGTTAATGCTTGGATAGAAGAAGAAAAACAGAAACTCCTTACCTCAAAATCAGAGCAGATGGAAAGGGAGAAGATTAAGCCAGATGGAGTTGATGTTAATGAACACGATAAATATGTATTTGGTTTCAACGCAGGTATATCTGCGTGTATAGAAATATTAAAAAAATAAAAAAACTATGAAATATGACTGGCTCACAAAAGAAGAAATTAATTTTAGACTTTGGTCACTGATGATTATAAATATTATGTTACTAATTTTAATAATTGTTAAAAACTAACCTAAACCACCTCGCTAATGGCGGGGGAGAAATATGAAACCAAGTGAAAGAATAAAAGAAATAGCAAAAGAAAAATTGGAAAAACATAAGGAAACTTGTTTTGAACACGGATATATGTGTCATATAGACGAATGGGCTTTTATGGATTCAGCAATTATGAAATATTTAGACGAAGTTAACCCCCAAGATCAAGGAGAAATAAATAAGTAAGGAGATGAGCTATAAAAGAAAAAAGAATAGTAATTACGGCATAGTTACAATCAAAACTCTTGATAGAATGGAAAGAGGAGTTAAAGAAAGTAGACACGATGTTTCTGTGCCATTTATAAGAAACAATTTTAAAAGTACTTCAAAAGGAAAGTTAAGAGTAAATAAAAAGCCCAACTAAGGGCTTTTGTTTTATCTAATTACCAAAAAGAATATGAATCCGATAATCAACAAAATAATTATCTTTCTTAAAGTTTCATTCTCTCGGACTATTTTTAATTTGTCTCTATTAGACACTATTTAGAAACAGGTTGTGTTGGGTTCAACAATTGAGAACAGTATAAATAAACTGCATTCAATATTGCTCCAACTGTTATGGTTTCTACTCCGCTGTGCATTGAAAGCATTATTGGAATAGCAAAACATACAACCGATGCTACTAAGTGCATAATTTTATTATAATTTATTGTCATTCTTTTTCTTTAAGGATTAATACATATCCTGCCAAGAGAATTATATAAATTGCAAATCCTAATGACAGAAGTTGTACTATATCCATTATAAATTATTTAATGCTTTTCTCGTATTAATATAAACATATTTCCCATTGTTCCAAGCTAAGATGATTGGGTTTGCAACCTTGTAATCACTTTGGAATTTCTTTACTGCCAGCTGGGTTAAGTTTCTATAAAAACCTGTGTCTAAGCCCTGACTCAAGTATCCCAATTTTATGAGTTTTCTCTGTAAATAAACTACTTCCAAGTCATACGGCATATTTACTGATAAGTCTTTTGTTAATGGTGGGATGATTGTTGGTAGAATAACTTTTGGTAATACAACAATTTTCATTAAATAAGGCATACAGTAAGTAAGTGGGTTTTTTACAATTCCCCCGTTGTAACTGTCGTAAATATAAATAAATTGGTCGTCAATCTTGTAAAGCATTGTAGCGTGTTCTGGTGAGCATAATCCACTTGCATAACTGGTTGCTCTTTGCATCGGAGCTTGTTTTAATTGAACCTTTAATGCTTCTAAGTCTGGGTGGCAGTCTCCACTATTTGCCCATTCATAATTTACTTGCCAGTTAGCATTTTTAAGATTTTCTTTTGCTTTATCTTTAAGAGTTTGAGGAATTTCTGCATAAAAATCATTCCAAGTAAAAGTGTTTCTGTCCCAAGTCCAATCTTCTTCTAAAAGCCAACCATCGTGAGTTAATGAATACAAAACATTTTGTAGTTGGTTGCCATTACTGGTAGTTCCAGACATCTTAGCAAGGAAACGGTCTGAAAGATTTATCTCAATTCCAGTCTGTTGTTTAATTTGGGTTTCAATCACATTCAAGCAACTAAAAGTAACACAAGCCTGTGTAGCCAAAATTGGCGTTTGCTGGGACTCATAGACTGGTAAATATGGTGTCCAGTCTTGGCAGTTTTCTTTATAGGAAATTCCAGTATCTGACCCTAAAACCCAGTCAGTGTTTTGTATATTAGGAGCGATAACTCCTGTATTTTGATTATTCAT
>Ga0209083_1000852_pt1 | contig 39603 bp, 37 predicted proteins | sample AM7aDNAmetaG_FD_184132 | JGI IMG/M metagenome (GOLD analysis project Ga0209083, IMG submission 184132) | Freshwater microbial communities from Finland to study Microbial Dark Matter (Phase II) - AM7a DNA metaG (SPAdes) (version 3) | ecosystem: Environmental > Aquatic > Freshwater > Lake ... | reverse complement strand
GTTGGCACGGCGGAATCGCGACAGTGCCCGGGCGCGCGAAAAAGCTTGAGGCGGATCTGTCAATCGGAGCGGCTGACTCATGGATAAGATCATCATCCAGGACTTGGAAGTGCAGGCGCACATCGGGGTGACCGCCGGTGAGCGGGAACATTCCCAACGGCTGTTGATTACCCTGGTGCTGGAACGCGACCTCGCCGAAGCGGGCCGGACCGATATGGAGTCGGCGACGACCGGTTATGATGTGGTGATCAATCTGGTGAAACAACTCTTGCTGCATCGCCAATGTAAGTTGATTGAAGCGCTGGCAAACGAGATCGCCGAACTGATCCTCAACCGTCGTTTGGCGGTCGCGATTACGGTGGAAGTTAAAAAATTTAGCATGCCGAATACGAAATACGTGGCTGTCGAAATCCGGCGAACGCAATGACCCGGGCCGTTCTGGCGAACCGCCTGACCCACGGTGTCCGCCGGTGGGTTACGCGGGTCGGGGTGGGGTGTTTTTTCACTTTTTCCGTCGTTGGTCTCGCCGCGAATTCAGGGTCGGTTTTTATCGTGACTCAGGATCAAGCCCCGTTACTTTTTTATCAAGATGGCAAGCCGACCGGGGCGGAAGCCTTGGCCAAGGGGACCTATCTCCAAGCCGAAAATGTTGCGGCGGACATGGTGCGAACGACCTACAAGGGGAAGGTCGGCTATGTTCAGGTTAAGTTTCTGGCAATTGCCGAATCGACACTGGTGGTTGCGGCGGATGATACGGAGCTTTTTTATTTACAAAATGGTCAACCCAGTGGCTTGGCGCGTCTCCCCAAGGGGACGCTGATCGCAGTCGAGACCCGGTCTGGCGATCAAATTTTTACCACCTACAACGGGCAGTCCGCCTACCTACGCAGCCGTTCCTTGATTACAACCCAGGCGTTTGCATTCGCCGTGGCGCAGGCGGAGACTGCCGCGCGGGAACAAGCCGCGCAAGTGCTCGCGGCGCGGATGGACCAAGATATTTTATTGGTGCGAGCACTGGTCTTGGACCCCAAAAATAGTCGAGCAGTTGGCGATTATGACAAAGTAATTTCCAACGAGTTTTGCCGGTTTATCGCAACCTATCCCGCTTCGCCGTACGAAACGGAAGTGCGGGATCGAATTAAAGACTGGCAAGCTGAGCGTGATCAAGTGGCGAACGGTCAGATCAAATCCAATGGTGATTGGCTGGCCCGGGCGGATTTCGATCGGTATCATCGTCTGGATCGGGCTCAGGAACTTTTCCGTGAAGGGGACCAGCTGATCGCCAAAAGCAATTGGCCGGCCGCTGTACAAAAGTACGAAGCCGTGCTGGGACTTAATCCGGGAGAGGGCGTCGAAATTGCAACGAAACGGCAGCTGGTGTTAGCGCTGACGAATTGGCGAACTACTTTGTTGGCACGCGAATTACGAGCAAGTGAAGCGCGTTTAACCAAGGCCCGGGGTGCATCTGTGGTGCCGGCCCAGGTTGAAAACGACCGGGTGCAGCGAACCATTGCGCAAGTCGAGCGACGTCTGGGTGAACTCGGCGTGAAGCCCGGTGATCCGGAGCCGGCTCATTCAGTGGCAGTGCCGGTGCTCCCCGCCCCTGCAGAATCGCCGGATGTAACGAGTTCGATCGCAAGCTGGTTCAGCCAGTATTGGCTAATCGGGGTGGGCGTTATCGTGGCGGGTCTGTTTGTTTTGACCCGACTCTGGGGCTAGGCGGATTGCTACTTCTGGATCATCCCGGCCTGTCGCGCGAAGTTGAAGATCCCACCGGCATCGATGACCGGTTTTGCTTCCCCGAGCGGTTGGGTGTCAATCATCCGCGCGGTTTTTATAAGTTGGAGCGTGTTGCGGTCCAGGTCGATTTCGAGTTCGTCCCCGGTCTGGATCAGGTCGCAAAGGCGCTGGCGGCACTCGATCGGGTATAATTCGCCGGTTGCCACACAATTGCGGAAAAAGATTCGCGCAAACCCTTCGGCAATGACCGCGGCACAGCCGGCCGCTCCGAGCGCGATCGGCGCGTGTTCGCGGGAACTGCCGCAGCCGAAATTTCGTCCCGCAATAATGATCGGATACGCCGACTTCATTTTACCACTATCGACATACCGGGTGGGGTACGGGTCCGTCGGCAGGCCACACAAGGCATAGCTGCCAAGCTTTTCGTATTCCGCCGGAATGGTTGGCACCAGGGTCAGGTACTGCGCGGAAATGATCTGATCCGTGTCAATGTTGTCGCGCACGACAAACGCGGGGCCGCGAATAATATTGCTCATGGCCGGTAGAATATGCAAAATTCGCTGCCGAATCAATAGAACTTCGCGGGCCGGTCAAAGTGGTTGACGCGGCTGCCGGCAATGAGTATTCTAAAAACACAATTGGAGGATTTAATCCATGGCTGACGAGCAACCGCTGCAAAATATTCCTCTCGACGACGAAAAACGGGATACCGTACGAATCAATCTTCCCCAGGGCACGGCCGGGAAACCGCCGGCCATGCCAACGCCAACAGTCCGCTTGAGAGCGCCGGGAACACCTCCGGTGGCGACGCCAAGCACCGAGCATAAAAAGGCCACGGCGGCCATCAGCCAGCCGGCGGCACCGGCCAAGCCGAAAAAGGACACGGCCCAAGTGGCATCGGCAGTGGCGGACTCAGCGACTGCGAATCCCAAAAAGGATACTGCCCGGGTTCAGATGCCAGCGGCGAAGCCGAGCGTTCCCGAGATGCCGCGGCCGACCGTTAAACTCAAGCGTGAAGAACCCCCGGCTGCAGCCCCGGTCGCCGCTCCCAAACCGGTGGCGCCGTCGGTCGCAGTTGATGTCGCACCAGCCACCATCAGTTGGATTGACCTTGGCCTGGCTGTGGCGGCCATGTTGGTTGCCCTGGCTGTGGCCGGGTACCTGTTCTCATTGAACCGCAGTTAGGATTTTGTCCGCGAACCCAACCTGAGATTATTTATGGCAAGCGCAAATGTTTTGACTTTGAACACCGCGAACTTTGATCAGGAAGTCATCAAATCCACGGTCCCCGTGTTGGTGGATTTTTGGGCCGAATGGTGCGGCCCCTGCCGAATGATCGCGCCGGTGCTTGATGAACTCGCCAATGAAAAAGTGGGGAAACTCAAGGTCGGCAAAATCAATGTGGATGACAGCCAGGATTTGGCCGGCAAGTTCGGCATCCGCTCGATTCCGACGCTCTTGATTTTTAAAGGTGGCGTTGTGAAAGAGCAGGTCGTCGGCATGACCGGCAAGAAAGACCTGGAAAAGAAACTCGCCGCTTATCTCGGGTAGCGCGCCGGTCTTTTTCAGAAAACATTAACGGGCCGGGAGGAAGTCCTCCCGGCCGTTGCTTTTGTGATTCAAAACGGAGTGCCGAATCGTTCCGGTTACGTGGCCCTGCCGGTGGCGCTGTCGCCCACGGACCTTGACCGGCGTCGGCCAATCGCCGTGAGATCTATCGATCAGCCGTGAGCGGGGCTGCGAGTAAGTTCGGCTGCGCGCTTGGTTTGGCACGCTTACCGTTTAAAAAAGGCGCCGCGTCAGTGACGCGGCCTACAAAAATTGCGTTTTTCTTTGAGAATGTGTGACCTCACATGGCGAAATTCCGACTTCTTTAACGGGCTGTTACCGGTCATTCAGCGCAGTGCTTTGAGCTGGGCCGCAATCAGTTTCTCGATGCCTTTTTCGCCGAGCTGGAGTAATTCGTTCAATTGCTCCTTGGTAAATGGGGCTTCTTCACCGGTGCCTTGCACTTCCACGAACTGGCCAGCATCGGTCATGACGACATTCATATCCACAGCCGCCTTAACGTCTTCGGTATAACACAAGTCCAGCAGGGGAACTCCGTCCACCACGCCGACACTGATTGCCGCCACCGCGGAGCGCAAGGGAGTCGCCTCAAGCTTGCCGTCGGCGATGAGCCGGCGCATCGCCAGTTCGACCGCAACGTAGGCACCGGTAATGGAGGCCGTTCGCGTTCCGCCGTCGGCTTCCAGAACGTCGCAATCAATCCAGATGGTGCGCTGGCCGAGCTTGTCCATATCAATGACTGCCCGCAAAGAGCGGCCAATGAGCCGCTGGATTTCCTGGGTACGACCTTCGACCTTGCCCCGGCTCACTTCCCGGGCTTTCCGCGGGGATGTGCAATAGGGCAACATGGAATACTCGGCGGTGATCCAACCGCCGGCCACATCCTGCTTGCGCATCCATTGCGGTACGCCGTCTTCAATGGAAGCGGCGCAGATGACACGCGTCTTGCCCATCTCAATCAGCACTGCACCGGCAGGGGTGGCGACAAAGTCGGTTTGAATTGTCAGCGGACGAAGTTGATCAGGACGGCGACCATCAATGCGTTTCATTCCGGCAGGATGACCGGGGGGGCAGCCGGTAGCAAGAGTTTTCACGGAAAGGGAATTGGGACATCACTCAGCGGGCGCTGTTTTGTTCGCAACAAACAGAGATTCAGTTGAGGGTATTCCCGAATGACCACGGATGTCGATTGCATCAAGTTTAGCTGAAAAGGCTCATGCAAAACCAATGAAACATGTCATTCCGAGCTTGCGAGGAATCTCCAACTTCCTCTATTGCTGGATTTCAGAGATTCCTCGCAAGCTCGGAATGACATTGATGGCGGGGTGGAAGTGCCTCTGAATAAAGAGTTGGTCACCAATTATGTCTGACAATTTGTCGGCGTGTAATGTGCTTGCTGACAGAATGTCGGGAAATTAACTTAAACGCATTGGATGTTTGGTGGTTTTTATAATTCAGATTTAGTTAATATTAAGTATGTTATGACTATTCTAGTGAATCTGTAAGAAAGTTGGCAAGGGTGTTGCTTTACAAGTTCGCGGTCATGACTACTACTAAATCATCTTCGTCAATCGGGTCGGCCACGCAGCCGCTCGAATCCATTTTTCGCCCGAAATCCGTTGCTGTAATCGGGGCCTCCAACCGTGCCGGCAATGTCGGTAACGCTATTTTCCGCAATATTCTGTTTGGCGGTTATGGCGGAACGCTCTATCCGGTCAACCCGAAAGCCCGGGCAATTTGTGGGGTCCGATCTTATGCGTCGGTCACGGACATTCCCGATGACGTCGATCAGGCCGTTATTATTGTGCCGCCGGTGAGCGTGCTGGAAGTTTTGGAAGAGTGCGGCAAAAAAGGGGTCAAAGGTGTGGTCGTTGTTTCGGCCGGGTTTAAGGAGGTTGGTCCAGAAGGTCTCCTGTTGGAACAGAAAGCGGTCGAAATCGTTCACCGCTACAAGATGCCGATGATCGGGCCGAACTGTCTCGGGGTGATCAGCACCGATGCCGACATTCAGCTCAATGCCAGTTTTGCCCGCTGCATGCCGAAGCATGGCAACATTGCGTTTGTGTCGCAAAGTGGCGCGCTCTGCGCTGGGATTCTCGACTACGCCCGTGGCCGCGACATTGGGTTCTCGAAATTTATCAGCTTTGGCAACAAGGCCGACGTGACGGAATTGGATTTGCTCCGGTATCTCGCGCAAGACGAGAGCACGGATGTCATTTTGATGTATCTGGAAACGCTGGTGGACGGGCGGAAATTTATTGAACTCGCGCGGGAAGTCACGGGCGACCAGAAACACCGCAAGCCGATTCTCGCCATCAAGTCCGGGCGGACTTCCCAAGGCGCTGCGGCCGCCCGCAGCCATACCGGCGCGCTGGCCGGCAGTGATGCCGTGTATGATGCAATTTTCGCGCAGGCGGGCATTCTGCGCGTTGAAACAGTGGAAGAACTTTTCGATCTCGCGGTCGGGTTCTCACGCCAACCGTTGCCAACGGGCAACCGCTTCGCCATCGTTACAAATGCGGGTGGACCCGGCATCATGGCCACCGATGCTGCCATCCGGCATGGGCTCGAGCTCGCCAAACTGCGACCTGAGACACTCGTCGCCCTGAAGGCGAAGTTACCCCCGACCGCGAATTTTCACAACCCGGTGGATGTGATCGGTGATGCGACCAGTGAGCGTTACACCGACGCAATGACCGCGGTTTTGGCCGACCCGGCGGTGGAAGGTGTGGTGGTCTTATTGACACCGCAATCCATGACCGATATCGAGGCCATTGCCAAAACGATTGGCGAGGTTTCGCCGAAGTCTGGCAAACCCGTGCTCGCCTCTTTCCTGGGCCATGTCGATGTCTCGGCGGGGATCCAGATCTTGGAAAAGCACGGTGTTCCGAACTATCAGTTCCCCGAAAATGCGGCGCGTTCGTTGGCGGCCATGGCCCGCTACACGCAATGGCTGAACCGGCCCCGCACGTCTGAGAAAAAGTTTAAAGTCAACACCGCCAAGGTGAAGGAAATCTTTGCCAAGGTTCGGGCCGAAGGCCGGGTCTATCTGCCGGAGGTTGAATCCCTGGCGGTGCTTGAGGCGTATGGCTTCCCGACCTTGAAACATGGGATGGCCAAAACCGCCGAGGAAGCCGTCGCGCTGTTCCAGAAAATCGGGGCCCCGGTGGTCCTTAAAATTGTGTCGCCCGATGTCGTGCATAAGTTCGATGTCGGCGGTGTGTTGTTAAATATTTCCACGCCCGAGGAGGTCCGTGTTGGGTTTGAAAAAATCACAAACGGGGTGAAACAAAAGCTACCTAATGCGCGACTCCTCGGCGTGGAAGTAGTTCAGATGGCGAAGAAGGGCATTGAGACCATTCTCGGGATCAGCAATGACCCGGTGTTCGGGCACATGGTGATGTTTGGTTTGGGTGGGACCTTTGTCGAAGTGCTCAAGGACGTCAGTTTCCGCTTGGTCCCGATTCGTGTGCTCAGCGCCCAAAACATGATTACGTCCATTCGGGCGGCGAAGGTATTCGAACCCTTCCGCGGTCAGCCCGCCGCCGATACGGACACGATTGCCGAATGTCTGGAGCGGCTCTCGCAGTTGGTCACCGACTTCCCCGAGATTAGCGAGCTCGACATCAATCCGCTCATTGTCCACAGCCAGGGTCAGGGGGCGCATGTTGCTGACGTGCGGATTGTGTTGGCGCCGACTGCTCCGCCGGCCTAGCTCTCGATGAATACCGCGCCCCTTAGCGAATCGATGGCCAACGCAGGCGACGCGCGCAAAATTACGATCGCGCAGGTGTTGGTCTATGAGTTGCGGGTGCGGGATGCCATGAGCCGGCCGCCGATCACGGCATTGCCGTCCGATTCGCTGCGCACGATCCAACAGCTCATGAAGCAGCACAAGATTTCGGGTGTCCCGATCCAACTGGGTACCAAGCTCCTCGGAATTATCAGCATTGAAGATATCATCACGGCGCTCGACCAAGGGCACATCAATAATACTGCGCAGCAATGCATGGCGCACACCGTAATCACGATCCGGGATCATTTCTCGCTGGTGCGGGCCGTGGCGGAATTCGAACGCTATGGGTTTGGCCGGTTTCCGGTTCTGGACAGTGCCGACCGGCTGGTGGGAGTCCTGACGCGTGGCGATATCACGAATTGCTTGATGCACCAACTGGAAAAACGAGCGGAAGAAGCCATCACCTATGAAGCCGCCGCGCTCGCAGCCCGTGCCGGAGATGACCAAGCCCAGCGCGTGGTCATTCGCGCCCCGGTTCGCACGGGCGACTACGACAGCGCCGGTAAGATTTCGCAACGGCTCCGCCAAGTATTGCGGGAACGGGCGATTGATCCCGATGTCCGCCGCCGCGCGGCGATCGTCGCCTATGAAGCGGAAACCAACATTATCATTCATACCCTCGGAGGCGAGATCGCCGTGGCGATTGATCCCGATAAGGTCGTGATTGATGCGACAGATACCGGCCCCGGGATTGAAGATATCGACCAAGCCATGCAAGAGGGCTGGTCCACGGCGGGCCGGCTCCCACGCGAGTTGGGATTCGGTGCCGGGATGGGGTTGCCCAATATGAAACGCTGCTCGGATGTCTTTGAAATCAAATCCGGGACGGGCGGACAAACCCATGTTCATTCCGAGGTTTTTCTGCGAAAGGTCGCGGTCAAATTATGAAACTCGACACGGACCAGAAGTTGCCCGCGGCCTTGTTGGCGGTCCAGGCGCGGCCGTTGACCAACACCGAGGGGGTGCATGTCACCGACTGCTATATCTCCGATTTGCTGAGTGACGTGCTGGCGCGTGCGAAGCCCGGGATGTTATGGGTTACAGTCCAAATTCATCGCAACGTCATTTCGGTCGCGGCGACCAATGATATTGCGGCCGTGTTGTTTACCTGTGGCCGTCAACCGGATGCGAGCGTCATTGCCGAAGCTGAGACGGAGGGGATTGTGTTGTTGACCACGCCGCTAACCACTTATGAAGCCGCTGGCAAGCTCTGGCAGGCCGGCATTCACGACTGAGGAGATCATGAGCCAAGCCCTACCCCAAACTGCACCCAATCTGCCGCATCACCCGAGCGGCGACCAACGATTTGCGCAACTCGACCAGACGATGGCGCATTACAATCATGAGCCAACGGCGTTGATTCAGATTCTGCACGCCGCCCAACATACCTTTGGTTATCTGGCGACCGATGTGCTCCGGTATATCGCCACCTCGATGAAACTGCCGTTGGCGCATGTTTATGGCGTGACGACGTTTTATAATTTCTTCTCCATTGTTCCGCGGGGAAAATACCAGATCATGGTCTGCACGGGAACGACCTGCCATGTGCGAGGAGCAGCCACGGTGGTGGAACGGCTGGGGCAGCAATTGGGCGTGAAGGAAGGCGAAACGACCAAGGACGGCTTGTTTAGCTTGCACACGGCACGGTGCATTGGTGCCTGTGCCCTCGCCCCGGCTATCACGGTCGGCGAAGATGTCTATGGCAAACTGACGCCGGATAAAATTCCGAAATTCTGTCAAAAAGATTTGAAGAAGTATGCTTGAGGAGTTGTCACTGCACGTGTTGGACATCGCGATGAATTCACTCGCGGCCGGGGCCCAGCGGATCGAGATCGCCGTGGTCGAAAGCCAGCGGCATGATTTTCTCATTCTGCGCGTCCGGGACAACGGCTGCGGCATGGACGAGGCAACGCTCGCGCGGGTCCTCGACCAGCGGACGACCAGCAAGCAGAGTCGGAAGAAAAATATTGGGCTGGGGCTGGCGATGTTGCAGCAGACCTGTGAGATGTGCGCGGGGCATTTTCATATGCGCTCCGCCCCGGGGCGCGGCACCTCGGTGACCGCCTCCATGCGGCTCGGGCATGTCGACCGCCCGCCGCTCGGGGATTTGAACTCCACCATTTTGGCGTTGTGCGCCACGAACGAACAGCTGGAAGTTCAGTTGAAGTACCGCACGGATCAGGAAACTTTTCAATTTAGCTCTCACGAACTCAATCAACAGGAAGGAACCAGTCATGAACCTCGAGGAACTGAAAAAACTAAAAGAAAAAGCACAACGGCAAGTCTCGCTGCGTGAAGGCAACAAAAAGTACCGCATCGTGTTCAGCATGGGCACGTCGGGCATTGCGGCGGGAGCCCGGGAAGTCATGACGGCCATGTTGGACGAAATCGATAAACGCGGCATCGACGACGTCGAAGTTGCCGTGACCGGCGAGATTGGGTTGGTCGATGCCGAGCCCATGATTCGGATCGAGCAGGCCAGTGGGGAGAAGGTGACGTACGCCAAGGTGAATGCCGATGGGGCGCGGAAGATTGTCACCGAGCACTTGGAGAAAGGCAAAGTCGTCACCGGTCTTGCGGTTGGTAAGGTGAAAGAATGAAACGCACACACATCCTCGTGTGTACCGGCACCGGTTGCACGAGCAGTGGCAGCTTCCAGACTCGGGATGCCCTGGTCGCGGAGCTGAAGAAACAGAAGTTGACTGACGAGATCGATGTCGTCGAGACCGGCTGCATGGGCCGCTGCGATCTCGGACCGGTTGCGCTCGTCCATCCCGAAGGCACATTTTATAAAAACGTGCTCGCCGCCGACGTGCCCAAACTCGTGGAAGAACACTTCCTGAAGGGCCGGCCCTACGAGAAATTACTCCCGGCGGATCCGACGACGCAGCACGTGATTCAGACCCAGGCGGATTTTACATTCTTTAATCGGCAACTCCGCATTGTTCGCGATAATTGCGGTGTCATCGATCCGGAGAAAATCGAAGAATATATTGCCCGCGATGGGTATCTCGCCTTGGGAAAAGTGCTCGGCGAAATGAAGCCCGAACAGGTGATTGAGGAGATCAAAGCCAGCGGTCTCCGCGGGCGGGGCGGGGCTGGTTTCCCCACGGGTCGCAAATGGGAATTGATGCGGCAAGCCCCATTGAACCCCAAATACGTCGTTTGTAATGCGGATGAAGGTGATCCCGGCGCGTTTATGAACCGGTCGGTTTTGGAAGGCGATCCGCACAGCGTCATCGAAGGAATGGCCATCGGCGCCTACGCGATGGGCGCCAATCGCGGCTTTATCTATATTCGTGCCGAATACGGTTTGGCAGTGAAGCGGCTGCACATCGCCATCGAACAGGCTTACCAGTATGGCGTGATCGGCAAGAATCTTTTCGGGTCGGGTTTTGATTTTGACCTGGAAGTCCGGATTGGCGCGGGTGCGTTCGTCTGCGGCGAAGAGACGGCACTGATGCGTTCCGTTGAAGGCCGGCGCGGCCAACCCCAACCGCGTCCGCCGTTTCCAGCGCAGCGGGGATTGTGGGGCAAGCCTACCAATATCAATAATGTTGAAACCTGGGCCACGATCCGTCCCCTCATTCTTAAAGGGGCCAAATGGTTTTCCTCGATCGGTACGGAAAAGACCAAGGGCACGAAAGTTTTCTGTCTGGCTGGCAAGATCAATAATACCGGCGTGGCGGAATTGCCGTTTGGCACCACGTTGCGCGAGATGATCTTTGAAGTCGGCGGCGGGGTTCCGAACGGGAAGAAGTTCAAGGCCGTCCAAACCGGCGGTCCCTCGGGCGGCGTCATTCCGGAACAGTTCCTCGATACGCCGGTCGAATATGAAACCTTGCAGAAACTCGGCTCCATCATGGGGTCGGGCGGCATGGTGGTCGTGGATGAGGACTCGTGCATGGTGGATTTCGCGCGATTCTTTATGGAGTTTTGCTGCGACGAATCGTGCGGTAAATGTCCGCCGTGTCGGGTGGGCACGCGCCAGATGCTCAATATCCTGAACCGGATTTGCGCCGGTACGGGTGAGCTCGACGACATTCAGAAGTTGGAGGACCTGGCGGCCATGGTGAAAGACACCAGCCTCTGCGGTTTGGGGCAGACCGCGCCGAACCCGGTGCTGACGACTTTGAAATACTTCCGCCATGAGTACGAGGCGCATATCGTGGGTAAAACCTGTCCGGCGCGAGTTTGTCGGGACCTGTTGCACTTCGAGATTGATGACCCGCTTTGTAAAGGCTGTTCGCTCTGCGCGCGGGCTTGCCCGGTCCAGACTATTACGCGCGTGGGCACCCAGAAGAAATTCCAGATTCACGAAGAAAAATGCATTCACTGCGGCGCTTGTTTCGAGGTGTGTCGGTTCGACGCGGTCCAGAAGACTTCGCCCGGTCGCCGTGCGGCTGAGCTGGAACTTGCAGGAGGGACACACTAATGATTGCCGCCAAAGAAATCACCGTCACCATCGACGGTAAAAAATGTGTCGGAACCCAGGGGCAGACGATTCTCGAAATCGCCCATGCCAACGGGATCATGATCCCGACATTGTGTTACATGAAGAACCTGTCGCCCTGGGGAGGGTGCCGGATGTGCATTGTCGAAATTTCCGGCAGCCCCAAGGTGGTTCCGTCCTGTGCCACACCGGCGACGGACGGCACCACCGTGATCGCGCATAATGACCGGCTCCGCGATCTGCGCAAGTTGACGCTGGAATTGCTTTTCAGCGAACGGAATCATATCTGCCCGATCTGTCCGATGAACAAAGGCGATTGCGGGTTGCAGCACCAAGGTTACGTTCACGGCATCGACGCGATCCGCTATCCGTATCTCTACCCGGCGTTCCCCGTTGATCTCAGCGGCAAGTTCCTGGGGTTCGATCACAACCGTTGCATTTTGTGCACGCGGTGTGTCCGGACGTGCGATGAAGTCGAAGGCGTCCATACGCTCGACATTGGTAATCGGGGTGTAAAAAACCAAATTATTGTTGATCTCAACACAACGTTCGGACAGTCCACGACCTGCACCAACTGCGGTGCGTGCGTGTCGGCATGTCCGACCGGCGCGTTGTTTGATAAGAACGCCGCATTTCACGGACCGCTCGCCAAATGTCACCAGGTGAACACAACTTGTACGGAGTGTGCCGTGGGCTGCGGACTCGTTGCTTACGCGAAGGACAACCGAATCGTCGATGTGTTCGGCGACAACGATTCCCCGGTGAATCAAGGGCACCTCTGTGCGCGCGGCCGGTATGAGACGTGGGCTGTGAAGCGGGACCGGATTGAGCATCCGCTCGTCCGGAAAAATGGCAAGCGCACGCCGGTCAGTTGGGACGAAGCCTTGCAGGTCATTCGAACGGCGGCTGGGAAATTGACTGCGCCGCAAAAAGGGCTGCTCGTTTCCGGCAAGCTCCCGAATGAAGTGGTCACTACCCTGACGAAGTTACAGTCACGCGTCGGTCAGATTGGGATGTACGTCGCGGAGCATGAAGCCTCACTCTGCGGGGAGCCTTCCTTCGCGACGGATGCCTTCCAACGGATTAATGATGCCGATGCAATTATTGTGTTGGGCGCGGAACCGAGCCGGCTCCAAGGTGTGGTCGCGGCGCGGATCCGAACGGCGGTTCGGAAGCGCGGCGCCAAGCTCGTGATTCTCGACGCCCGGCCCACCGATCTCGATGCATACGCCGATATTGTTGCGCCCATCGTAAGTGTCGAACGGGCCTTCTGGCAGCGCGTCGCCACAACGCTGCAGGATGCCAAACGGCCGGTTTTGCTCTACGGACCGAAAGCGCTGACACCCTTGGGCATTACCGCGATGGACAAGCTGATCCAACTGTTTGCCAACGGCACCGGGCCGGCGGTGATTGGGTTGCCAACCACCACGAATGCCCTCGCGTTGGCCGGGGCCGGCATCACGCCCGTCGACGATGTCGCGGATTGGCTGACCAGCCACTCGCTGCAAATGGTCCACATTGTCGTTTCCGATGAGGTGGAGGGAAGTGCGAAAATCCTGCGCGACCGGGCGGTCGCGGGACTACTCCTGGCTTTGCCGTGCGTTGTCGTACAGGCGGCGTATGAGTCCCGGTTGACGGAACTGGCGCAGGTCGTCCTGCCCACGCTGGTGTGGAGTGAAAAAAGTGGAACGATCACGAACTTCGAAGGCCGCCAATTGGCTTTGCGCCCGGCTTTGACGCCGCGGGGTGAGGGCCGGGACGATCAACGGATTCTGGAGAGTGTATTTGCATGAGCGATAAACCAAAAGTAAAAGTCGCGACGGTCTGGCTGGGCGGGTGCGCGGGCTGCCATATGTCCTTTTTAGATTTGGATGAGCGGCTGTTTGACTTGTTCAAATTGATCGAGCTGACGGTGAGTCCGATCAGTGACTTGAAGGAAATCCCGGTCGTCGATGTCGGGATCGTCGAGGGCGCGGTCTGTAATGCCGAGAATGAGCATGTGCTCCGGACGCTCCGCAAGCAGTGCAAGGTGCTGATTGCGCTGGGCGATTGTGCCATTACCGGCAACGTGCCGGCCTTGCGTAACCAGAAAGTGCTGACCGAGGTGCTGGAGCGCGGGTATATCGAAACCGAAAGCACGCATGCCGGCGAAGTGCCGAATGATGCGTCGGTGCCCGTGCTCTGCAATAATGTGCGGCCGATTCAGGAGTTCGTAAAAGTCGACGCCAATATTCCCGGCTGCCCGCCGGATGCCGATGCAATCTGGTACGCCTTGACCGAACTGCTCGCCGGTCGCCAACCCAAGTGGAATCCAACCAACGTGCGTTATGACTGACACCAATACCATTACGATTAATCCGGTGACCCGCATTGAGGGTCACGCCAAAATTACCATTCATCTGGACGATGTTGGGAACGTCACTGATACGCGTTTTCACGTCGTCGAGTTCCGCGGATTTGAGAAATTCTGCGAAGGCCGTTTCTTTGCCGAGATGCCGCAAATTACCGCGCGGATTTGTGGGATCTGCCCGGTCAGCCATCTGCTGGCGAGCGCCAAGGCTTGTGATGCGATCCTGGGAGTGGAAATTCCGCGGCCGGCCAAACTGCTGCGGGAGTTGCTGCACATGGGGCAGCTGTCGCAATCGCACGCCTTGAGTTTCTTTCATCTGAGCGCACCGGATTTATTGCTCGGTTGGGATAGTGATCCCGCCACGCGCAATGTGGTGGGCCTGATCCAAAAATATCCCGACATTGCCCGGAAGGGGATCCGGCTGCGTAAATATGGCCAGGAAGTCATCAAGACGACGGGGGGCCGGAAGATTCATCCGGACTTTCCGGTGCCGGGTGGTGTGAATAAGGCGTTGACGGTGGCTGAGCGGGATGAACTGCGGGCCGGTTTGCCCGAGGCAATGGAATCGGCAAAGTTCGCACTCGATTTATTACAAAAATATCAGGCGGCGAACTTGGAGGAAACCGCAAGTTTCGCAGCGTTTGATTCGAATTACTTGGGGCTGGTGCGGCCGGATGGTGCACTCGAACATTATGATGGGAAGCTCCGCTTCACGAATCTGCACGGGAATACCATCGAGGATCAACTCGATCCGGCAAAATATCTGGATGTCATTGGCGAATCAACCGAGTCCTGGTCCTATCTGAAGTTTCCGTTTATCCGGGCGCAGGGCTATCCGGATGGGATGTATCGGGTTGGCCCGCTGGCGCGGCTCAATGTTGCCGATAAAATTTCCACGCCGATCGCCCAGGCCGCATTCAACGAATGGCGGGGTGGGCAGCATTGTATTCGCACGAGTTCGTTCCATTATCATTGGGCCCGATTGATTGAAATCATCTACGCGCTCGAACGAATTGCGGAGCTGCTGGATGATCCCGCCATTACCAGTACCGATATTCTGATCAGCGCGGAGCCTAAGAATGCCGAAGGGGTTGGCGTGATCGAAGCGCCGCGCGGGACGTTGATCCACCATTATTGGGTGGATGAAAATGGGCGGATTGAAAAAGCCAACTTGATCGTTGCCACGGGGCACAACAACCTCGCCATGAACCGGGCCGTCCGGGCCATCGCTGATAAATACGTTCTGGCTCGCGAGCTCAAGGAAGGAATGCTGAACCGGGTTGAGGCGGCCATCCGCTGTTATGACCCGTGCTTGAGTTGTTCCACGCACGCTGTCGGTCAGATGCCGATCGCGATTGAGTTGGTGGACGTGGCCGGCGCTGTAGTGGATACGATTCGTCGCGGCGCGTAGGGCACGCGATTGCGTGTCAATGCCTGAACATTCAACACTCAACTCTGACCGTTCAACGCCGGAATGGAATTGGCGGGGCGGTGGAGATCTGCGTCGGGGTAGGGCGATATCACTCGACTCGGCGCTCGTAGCCGAAAGGCCGCCGGGAGAGCCGCACTTTGTGTCGCTTTTTGTTGACGCTTTTGGGTAAAGGGACTACTTTGGTCACATGATTGCGACCTTGAAAGAATCGAAGGCTCGGCTGAGCGAATTCGTGACCAAGGCGGCCAATGGCGAGGAGATCGTTATCACCGTGCATGGCAAACCCAGGGCCCGATTGGCGGCCATTGCGAACACGGGCGCGCCCAAAATGGCGGGTTGGGTGCGCCAGTTGCGCGCACTCCAGCAATCCTGTGGGACCGGAACGCAACCGACTGATGGCGCAGCAGTTTTACGTAATCTTCGGGAAGAACGCGCGTGAACTACTGGGACACTGCCTGTGTCTTGAAATTGTACACTGCGGAGCCGGATTCAGCGACGTATCTGGCCTTGGCGGGCAGGCTACTGAACCACTGCTGGCCAGCGAGATTCTTGCCACTGAACTGACTTATGCCTTGCACCAGAAAGAATTACGCGGTGCTCTCAAGACCGGCTCGGTTGAGCGTGTGCTGAAGCAGTTTCATGCGGATTGTGCCGCCGACCGGTGGCTGCTGCTCCCGCTCGGTCGTGACGTGTTGATCCGGGCCGCTCAGGTTGCCAAAGCCTGTTACCAACGACGGCCGCCGATCGCATTGCGGACGTTGGACGGTGTGCATTTGGCCACCGCACTTCTGGCCAAAGCCAGCCATCTGGTCACGACTGATGAACGAATGCGTCAAGCGGCTTGCGCGCTTGGGGTGACACTGATCCCATAATTCTTAGCCGTGGATTTGGATCCGTCACAGACGGCTTGACCTCGGATTGCGATCGGATAATACTCCCAGGCTGAATTTGCGCACGCGCACTTGCGTGCCCCACAAAATGAAAACCCTCATTCTCGGCTATGGCAACGACAGTCGCAACGACGACGGCGTCGGCTGGTTTGTTGTTTCCGAGCTTGCCAAACTCAACCTGCCCGGGGTGACGTTGTCGACCGCCCATCAGTTGGAAGTGGATGTTGCGGAGACGGCTTGCGCCTACGACCAGGTCGTTTTCGTTGACGCCGCCATCCCAGAGAGCTCCGCCGCTTGGTGGACCGCGCCCGTCGTGCCGGGGTTTGAAAGCCATGCCGTGGCGCATTATCTGACGCCCGGTGACGTGTTGGGCTTGAGTCAAACGCTCTACGGTCGGATGCCGCGCGGGGTTGCCTTTTGCATCCGGGGCCACGATTTTAATTTCGGGACGACACTTTCACCAGAAACCAAGCTTGCGGCGGTCGCGGTTGTCGGGCAAATTACCGCGCTCGTGACCAAAACTGAATTGGAGACCGTCTGAATGACCAAACGATTTGAAATTGTCGAAGCCCGCTTTCTCGCACCGGACGTGAAGCTGTTCCGGATCACCGCGCCACGGGTTGCCAAGAAACAGAAACCCGGTCAGTTTGTCATTATTCGTTTGGACGAACATGGCGAACGGATCCCGCTGACAATTGCGGATTCAGATCCAGCGGCCGGGACCGTCACGATTATTGTGCAGGGGATCGGCAGCACCACGAAACAGCTCAATACCTTGTCCGCCGGCGATTCTCTCGCGAATGTGGTTGGCCCCTTGGGTAAGCCTTCCGAGATTGAAAAGTTCGGTACTTGCGTCGTCATCGGCGGGGGCGTCGGCACTGCCATCGCGTACTCGACCGCCAAGGGTTTGAAGCAAGCCGGGAATGAAGTCATTGCCATCATCGGTGGGCGGAATCGGCAGCTCGTAATTCTTGAAGACGAAATCCGGGCGTTTGCCGACCAGGTCATCATCACGACCGACGATGGCAGTTACGGCGAAAAAGGGCTGGTGATTGATCCGCTAAAACGGCTGGTTGCGGCGGGAAAGAAAGTCGATTACGTGCTCGCGATCGGCCCGATTCCCATGATGCGCGCCGTTGCCAACGTCACCCGCGAACTAAAAATTAAAACGGTGGTCAGCCTGAACCCGATCATGGTGGACGGCACGGGGATGTGCGGGGGCTGTCGCGTGTTGGTGGATGGCAAGAGTCAGTTTGCGTGCGTCGACGGTCCGGAGTTCGATGCCCATCTGGTGGATTTTGACATTCTCACCAAGCGGAACGGGATGTACCGCGACATGGAACGGCAGGCTTTGGAAAAACATCGTTGTCAGTTGGAAGGGATGACAAAGTAACTATGACCAATCCACTGAAACCGGCCGAACGCACCAAAATCCCCCGGCAGCACATGCCGGAACAGGATGCCACGGCCCGGAGCCATAATTTTAAAGAAGTCAACCTCGGCCTATCCTTGGATCTCGCGAAAACAGAAGCGGCGCGCTGTCTGGCGTGTGCCAGCCCGAAGTGCGTCGACGGCTGTCCGGTCGGCGTGAAGGTGAAGGAGTTTGTCGAGTTGGTGCTTGATGGCAAATATCTGGCGGCCGCTGCCAAAGTCCGTGAAGACAATATTTTACCGGCCGTGACCGGCCGGGTGTGCCCGCAAGAGGAACAATGCGAAGGCGCCTGTGTGATGACGAAGAAGTTTGGCGCGGTGGGGATCGGCTATCTCGAACGGTTTGTCGCCGACTATGAACGCCAGTCCGGTCAGGTCGGCCTCCCGGCGATTGCCCCGGCGACTGGAAAAAAAGTCGCCATCATTGGCAGCGGTCCGGCTGGTTTGAGCGCGGCGGGCGATTTGATCCAACGCGGCCACGCCGTCACGGTGTTCGAAGCCCTGCATGATGTGGGGGGGGTCTTGATCTACGGGATCCCGGAATTTCGGTTGCCGAAGGATATTGTCAGCAACGAAGTTGAAAACATGCGGCGCATGGGCGTCCAATTTGAGACTGATGTGGTGGTCGGCCAAACTGTCACGGTGGACGAGCTGCTGAATGAAGAAGGGTTCAACGCCGTCCTGGTGGCGACCGGGGCCGGCTTGCCGCAATTTTTGGGCGTGCCCGGCGAGAACCTCTGCGGTGTCTATTCCGCCAATGAATTTCTGACCCGTGTCAATTTGATGAAGGCGTATCGGACCGGCGAGTTCGTGACGCCGATTTATGATTGCCGCGATAAGAACTGTGCCGTAGTCGGCGGCGGGAATACCGCCATGGACGCCATTCGGAGCGCAAAACGACTCGGCGCGAAAAACGCCTACATTATTTATCGCCGCAGCGAAGCTGAAATGCCGGCGCGCATTGAAGAAATCAAGCATGCCAAGGAAGAGGGCATTCAGTTGCTGTTGCTCAATAATCCGATTGAATTTCTCGGTGATGAGAAGGGCTGGTTGCGCGCGGCCCGGTGCCTCAAGATGGAACTTGGACCGGCCGACGACTCCGGCCGGCGCCGCCCGGTTCCGATCAAAGGTTCCGAATACGAACTGCCGCTGGATGTTGTGATCATTGCGGTGGGGACGAGCAGTAATCCGCTCGTGCAATCGACGACGCCCGACATTAAGACTCGCAAAGGCGGTTACATCGAGACCAGCGGTGAGACACTGAAAACGACCAAGCCCGGTGTCTTTGCGGCGGGCGATATCGTGACCGGTGCGGCGACAGTCATCCTGGCGATGGGGGCTGGCCGCAAAGCTGCGCACGCGATTGATGAGTATCTGCACTCTGGCCAGTGGTGAGACATCGTGCATGAGTTGTCCATTGTCGAGGCGTTGCTCGATCAGGTCCGCCAAGAATCCCGCGCCTATCCCGCCTTGCGCGTTCACTCGATTCGTTTGCGAATCGGCGCGCTCCGGCAGGTCGTGCCGGAGACCCTGAAATTTTGTTTCGCGGCGGCGGTTCAAGGGACGGCATTGGCCAGTTGCAGTCTGGAGTTGGAACAGTTGCCGGCTGTGGCACGTTGCTTGAAATGCAATCTGACATTTCCAGTCGAAGACAATTGGTTTCAGTGCCCGCAGTGCGGCGAATCTGGGGCTGAGTTGTTGACAGGCAACGAATTGGAACTGACCAGCCTCGATTTGAAATGACATTCTGGCAGCTTCTGCCGAATCCGGTGACACCTTGTCGTTAGTCCGGACTACCTCCATCCTTGTGAATATAGAATAACATCTTCTGATTCAACGTTTTGACATCTTGTCACTAGGTTTGGCATTGGTGTTGCTAGATAGTTGATTGAAAACAATGAACGTCAAAGTTTTGCGTAATGTTTTAGAAGCTAACGACCAGTTTGCAGGTCGCATTCGCGAGCAACTTCGGGGACGTAAGATCACCGCGATCAACCTGATTAGTGCTCCGGGTGCAGGAAAAACTTCGTTGTTAGAGAAAACCATTCCCGAACTCATTCCGCACTTCCGGATTGGTGTCTTGGAAGGCGATATTGCCACGACACGCGATGCGGATCGGATCGCCAAGCTGGGGGTGCCGGTGATTCAGTTGTTGACCGGTGGTGCGTGCCACCTCGAAGCCGCGCTCGTTCAGCGCGGTCTCAGCGAACTCAACCTCGACGCGCTCGATCTGGTGCTGATTGAGAACGTTGGCAACATTGCTTGCCCGGCTGAATTTGACCTCGGCGAAAATGCCAAAGTTGGTATCTTGAGTGTCACCGAGGGGCATGACAAACCCGGTAAGTATCCGTTGTTATTCCATGAAGTCAGTGCGCTCGTGCTGAACAAGGTCGATCTCCTGCCGTACACGAATTTTGATTACGACGAGTTCCTGCGCGACTTCCGGAAACTTAATGCCAACGCGCCCGTCTTTCAGGTCTCCTGCCGAACCGGGCAGGGGATTGGCGAATGGTCGCACTGGCTTGAACATGTTGCGGAAGGTGAAATTCACGTTCACCCGCACAGCCATAGTGCCGTAGACGGAATCGCGCCGCATTCGCATCCGCACAAACATTGACGTGAAAACTCGTGTCCTAGCGCAGATTGCCGGTCGTGTCCAAGGGGTTGGTTTTCGACCGGCTGTCTATCGCGCCGCGATTGCACACGGTCTGACCGGCTTTGTCCGCAACGATCCGTACGGTGTCAGTCTTGAAATTGAAGGCGAGGAACAGGTCATTGCCGCTTTTTTCGAGCAGCTTCGGCAGACCCCGCCCAGTCAGGCCATCATCACTGCTGTCGATCAGCGGGTGCTGCCGATGCAAGGGTCCGCCCGCTTTGAGGTCATTGACTCGAACACCGTTGGACCGGTGGCGGTGCATATTACCCCTGACTTGGCGACGTGCCCGGATTGTTTGCGCGAACTGGCGGATCCGCAGGACCGTCGGGCGGGTTATCCGTTCATCAATTGTACCCATTGTGGTCCGCGGTTTACCATCGTTCGCGATTTGCCGTACGACCGGGCCGACACTTCGATGGCTGATTTTACCATGTGTTCGGAGTGTGGGCAGGAGTATCACGATCCGGCCGACCGGCGGTTCCACGCCCAGCCCAACGCGTGTGAGAAATGTGGGCCGCGATTGGAATGGAAGGACGGAAGGGGGGAAGGTTGGGATGCCGATGCATCTCACTCTTCCACTCTTCCACTCGTCCAAGCCGTTTCCAAACTCCAGGCCGGCCAGATCGTTGCGATCAAAAGTCTCGGTGGCTACCATCTGGCGTGCACTCTTGCTGCGGTTCCCAAACTGCGGGAAAGAAAACATCGGCCACACAAACCCTTTGCAGTCATGTTCCGCGACATTGAAATGGTGAAGCGTCATTGCGAAGTCAGCGAAGCTGAGGAGGCCGAACTGCTTTCGGTCGCCCGGCCGATTGTAATTCTCAAAGTGGAACGGGCGTCTCGCCCGTTTGCCGGAGTTGCCATGAACGGGCGAGACGCCCGTTCCACTATTTCTCCCGATTTTCCCACCTGCGGAGTATTTCTTCCCTACACACCGATTCACCATCTGCTCCTGCAGCATTTCGACGCGCTGGTCATGACGTCCGGTAATCTTGCGGATGAACCCATTGCCAGTGACGAGACCGAACTGCCCGCCGTCGCCGATGCGGTGCTCAGTCATAACCGTCCGATTGTTCACAAGTGCGATGACTCGGTTGTGCGGGTGGTGAATGGGCAGCGCCAATTTTTCCGCCGGGCCCGTGGTTTTGTGCCGGCTGGCATCCGGTTTGCGGCTGACTCGGCATCAATCCTGGCGGTTGGCGGTGAATTAAAGAACACGTTCTGCCTCGCCCGTGACGGGTGGGCGTTTCTATCGCAACACATTGGTGATTTAAAAGAATATCGGACCAGTGAATATTTCACGCACGAGATTGCCGAGTGGCAACGCCTGCTGCGCGTTATGCCGGTGGCGATTGCGCACGATTTGCATCCCGATTATCGGTCAACTCGGTGGGCGGAAGAATGGAAGCACGGAAGAATGGAGGAATGGAAGCACGGAAGAATGGAGGAATGGAAGCACGGAAGAATGGAGGAATGGAAGACTGGAAGAATGGAGGAATGGAAGAATGGAAACACCCAATCTTCCAATCTTCCACCCTTCCAATCCATTCCCGTCCAACATCACCATGCCCATGTTGTCAGCGTCATGGCGGAGCACGAACTGCAGGGGGAGGTCATCGGCGTCGCACTCGATGGGACCGGTTACGGTCCGGATGGCACAATCTGGGGTGGCGAAATTTTGGTGGCGACCCGGGCCGAATTTGAACGCGTCGGACATTTCAAACAATATCGATTGCCCGGTGGTGAGAAAGCCATTCAGGAGCCTTGGCGGATGGCGGTTAGTGTGGCAGTCGCAGAGGGATTGGAAGAATGGATGATTGGAAGACTCGAAAAACAAGGCCAGCCAACCAACCATCCATCCATCCTTCCACTCCTCCATGCCGGCTTCAATTCACCACTGACCTCCAGCGCTGGTCGGCTGTTCGATGCGGTGGCAGCGCTGTTGGGGCTTTGCGATGTGGCGTCGTATGAGGCCCAGGCGGCAATCCGTCTGGAAGCGGTTGCGGATCCCAGTGTGACCGGACATTACCCATTTGATGTACGCATCACTCCGAACTGTCACCCTGAGCAAGGCGAAGGGTCTCGGCTGAGCCAGCAAACGGCTGAGATTCTTCGCGTCGCTCAGAATGACAAACTATTGGTGCTGGATTTCGGGCCCACGATCCGGGCTCTCGTGGCCGACCGGCAGGGGGTTGGCGTGATTGCGGCACGATTCCACAATACGATCGTGGCGGGAATCGTACGCGCCTGCGAGTCGGTGCGGGCGGAACGTGGGTTACACCGCGTGGCTCTGTCCGGCGGCGTCTTCCAGAACGAATGGATTTTGACACGGACGCTGGCCGGATTGCGGACGGCTGGGTTTGCGGTGTTCACGAACACGCTCGTGCCACCGAACGACGGCGGGTTGGCGTTGGGCCAGGTGGCAGTCGCCGCCGCAAAACTGGAGGGCGAGCCTCCCGGCGAGCCTTTGTGGAACAGCTCAGGCAGAGCTCCGATCGGAGTCGCGAGTCCTTCTCGGACCTCGTCCTCCAAACGGGGAGGCGACTAGCAATATGTGCTTGGCTGTACCAGCGAAAATCGTGGAGCTGCAGGGAACGGCAGCAACGATCTCCGTCGAAGGCGCCCTGCGTGAAGTGGATGTGTCGCTGATCGAGGAACCGCGACTGGGTGATTTCGTTCTCGTGCACGCCGGGTTTGCGATTCACAAATGGGACCCGAGCGAGGTGGACGAGTGGGAATCGATTCGGGCGGCGGCGGGACTCCCCGGGGTGAGCGGATGAATACGCTGATTCCCAGCATCAACGCACTGGCGCGGCGCATCGGGCGCGAAGTGAACCTGATGGAGGTTTGCGGCACCCATACCATGACCGCGTTTCGTTCCGGGCTGCGGCAATTGTTGCCGCGCAACGTGCGGCTGATCTCCGGGCCCGGCTGTCCGGTGTGTGTGACGGATACAAATTATCTTGATGCAGCGATCAGTCTCTGTCGCCGGCCGGATGTGCTGGTGGCGACGTTTGGCGATTTGCTGCGGGTCCCTGGCAGTGAGTCGTCGCTGGAAAATGAGCGTGCCGCCGGGGCAGACATCCGCGTGGTGTATTCGCCGACGGATGCCGTGGCTCTGGCCCGGGAGAATCCCGATCGGAAAATTGTTTTTCTCGGGGTGGGATTTGAGACAACGGCGCCCACGGTTGCGGCGAGCATTGTGGCGGCGAGCGCCGCTGGGTTGCAGAACTATTTTGTTTTGGCGGCACACAAGACGATGCCGCATGCCATGGCCGCGTTGTTGCAGGATCAGCAGATTCGCATTGATGGATTTATTTGTCCGGGCAATGTGACGGTGATTACCGGGGCGGCGATCTATCGGTTTATTTGCGAGCAATACCGGATTCCCTGTGTGGTGACGGGGTTTGAACCGGTTGACATGCTGAAAGCCACGGCCATGCTGTTGACCCAGATTGCCGATGGCCGCGCGGAAGTGGAGATTGAATACAGCCGGTCGGTCACCGATCGCGGCAACGCAATTGCCCAAAAGTTATTGGCGGAAGTCTTTGTGGAATGCGATGCCGGCTGGCGCGGTCTCGGGATGATTCCCCGAAGTGGATTGACGATCCGGGCCAAGTATGCGGCGTTCGACGCGGTCCCGGCGCTTGGAGTCCAGTTCGAGCCGGCCCAGCCGCATCCGGGCTGCCGGTGTGGGGATGTGTTGCGCGGTCTTATCACGCCACCGGACTGCAAATTGTTTGGCACGGCCTGTACGCCAACGAATCCATTTGGGCCCTGTATGGTGTCGAGCGAGGGGACGTGCGCGGCGTACTTCAAGTATGAACGGAGGCGCGCGGCATGAAGGCGGTACCAGTTTGGCACCGCATTGTGTACAACTGACAATGAAGACAACCAAGGTCACATACGAAGCCGGGCTTGCGCCCCTTGAGCAACGCATCTATTCCGTACGCGGGCAGCGCGTGATGCTCGATTCCGATTTGGCGGAAGTGTATGGTGTCACCACCTTCAACCTCAACAAGGCGGTCAGGCGCAATGCCGACCGATTCCCAGACGACTTCGCGTTTCAGATTACAGCGCAAGAGGTTGCCAACTTGAAATTCCAAATTGGAATATCAAGTTCCGGCCACGGAGGAAGACGAAAACCAGCCTGGGTTTACACCGAACACGGCGCGGTGATGGCGGCCAATGTCCTCAACAGCAAGCGGGCAGCGCAGATGAGCGTTTTTGTGGTGCGAGCTTTCATCAAAATGCGCGTCGCGTTGTCGGACACCCGGGAACTGGCGGGCAAACTCGCCGCGCTGGAGACGGAACTGAAAGAACGTCTCGACGTTCACGAAGCCGCCATCGTGACCATCCTCCAACGCGTGATGGACATCATTGACCCGCCGGCCGGTCTGGAACCACCCAAAAAGGAAATCGGGTTCCAGGTCCGGGAACGACGGGCAAAGTATCGTACAAGACAGAAACGGCAAAGCGCCGACAAGTCGGCACACTCCAAAGTAGGGAAAAGCTAATGACCTCTGTAGCCGGTGGAATATGCTGACATTCGCAGCGGATAAATTTGTCAAAGCGAGGGAAAGTCTCGCGCGTTTCGAGCAGTTGTTGGAGCGAATAAAAAACGCGCATGAGCAAAAACTTGTATCGTTGTCCGGCGCTCCTGCTGTCTTGCCAGAACTAGATGAACTAGAGAAGCAGGTGTCGGAATTAGAGTTGCCGGTATCAATCAAAGCGATCAAAACACTGCGAAGCATTACGGACTCCGGTCAGCCGGTGTCGATATTGCAGTTTCACTTGTTCCATCTTACGGAAAGCGTTCATGCGGAATTGGAGGCGGTTCTTTTGTTGCAGGTGCCGCTTGCCAAGCGTGTGTATTTCGAGAAGAAGAATCTTTTCGGAGATGACGTTGCCAATGCGTTTGCCTCCGCAAGTGTGGATATAGAAGAGGCGGGAAGGTGTTTTGCCCTGGAGCGGTACACCGCGTGTGTATTTCACTTGATGCACGTAATGGAAATTGGGCTTCGCGTCTTGGGTGCGACTCTGAAAGACCCTCGATTAGACCCACGGGAAAACCCATCTTGGGAACGAATACTCAAGAAATGCCGTGAGGAGCTTGAAAAGAAGCGGGAAAATCAAGCGCCTGAATGGGCAGCAGAAGACGTATTCTTTTCACAGGCAACAGCAACACTGATGGCGGTCAAGGACGCTTGGAGAAATCCAACGATGCACGTTGAAATCAACTACACAGAAAGCCAAGCGGAAGATGTGTTCAACGCGGTCAAGGCGTTCATGAGATTGCTCGCAACGAAACTTCATGACTGAGGCAACGATGAAACAGAAAAACACCGGTAAAGCAGTGCAGTCAATTCGCACAGTTAATCATCTCTTGCAGAAGTTCCAGAAACTTCTTTCGGTTCTGTCGAATTGTAGGCTTGTCCCGCTCGTTCGTAATGCCGGTGGATCGGCAAGTGTGTTGCATAGCGCAATAATCAGCACATGCCTTGGTCAATCGATCTCGCATGGCGGGCAACAAATCAGCTTCGACCATGGCTATCGCGTCGCTGACAATCGAGACGGAGTTTTGGTAAGAGACATAAACAGAGGCGTCGACTTTGTCATCCACAACGCGCCCGATTTCGGCGCGAATAGAGCGAAGTCTGCCTTGGAAAGCCCTCTTTCGTCCAGACGCCTCACGGCCGGCCGACAGGCGATGGTTCAGATAGGCTCCGATGATCACTCCGACAATAACACTCAGCAGATTGCTAAACAGTGGCCCCATAATTTATTCTTTTAGCTGAAATGAACTCATATCCACAAGATCAAAACGGTGAGCCATACAAGACTGGCGACAAAATTGGCGGGCATTATGAGGTGCGAGGCGAGCTTGGACGAGGCGCCTTCGGTGTTGTGTATCTGGTATTTGATCGGGAATATAAGCGGCTTTGGGCGCTCAAGACGTTCAAGGACGAGTTTTTGGCGGATGCGGCAACACGAGCGAACTTTAAGAAGGAAGCCCTACTGTGGGTAAACCTTGGCCAGCACCCCAACATCGTTTCCGCCCGGTGGGTTACCGAAGTCGCGGGACGTCTCTTCGTTACAATGGACTACATCGCTCCAGACGCGCGAGGCTGCGTGACGTTGGCCGACCATCTCAAGAAGGCCGGTGGCCCCCTGCCGATTGAACAGGTCTTGCTTTGGGCCGCGCAGTTTTGCGCAGGGATGTCCCACGCCTGCAATCACGGAATCAAGTGCCACCGAGACATCAAGCCCGGCAATATTCTCATTGCGAGCGATGGCGCGCTGAAGATCAGCGACTTTGGTCTTGCGGTTGCAACGGAAACGGCGCTGCTGAATGACAGTGTTGCGAAGTATTCTCAATCACCCAGCAGCATTGGCGGATTCAGCATCTGGCAGTCCGGCGGCAAGGGAAGGTGCGGAACGCCGGGCTATATGGCGCCGGAGGTGTATCGCGGTGAGGGGGGCGGAATTGCCAGTGACATGTACAGCTTTGGCCTGGTGCTTTGGCAGATGGCGGCGGGCACTCTGAATTTGCCCTTCAATGTGCCATATCGCGGTGACATTGAAGCGTATATGGCGGCAGTGCATCAGCAGCAGATTAAGGGACGCATCCCCCCGGTACATACGAAACTGGATGCTTCTATTCAAGTGCTGCTCGAAGTTGATCCAGAGCGAAGGTATGAACTGACATTTGATGAGTGGCACACTGAGTTTGCGTGCCTGCTGGCTGATTTGGGCATCATTCTTTCGCCACAGGCAGAGAACCAAGAGACGGCTGACGTTTGGAATAACAAGGGCTTGTCCCTTGATGCGCTGGGGCAACGTCAAGAAGCGATTGACTGTTTCGACAAGGCGCTAGCTCTTGATCCGCACTGCGCCCCCGCCTGGCACAACAAGGGTGTGTCTCTTAATGCGCTGGGGCGACGTGAAGAAGCGATTCGCTGTTATGATAAGGCTCTGACCATTGATCCGCACTACGCTATGGTTTGGTCGAACAAAGGTAGAACCCTTGATGCATTGGGGCGTCACGAGGAAGCGATTCACTGTTACGATAGGGCTTTGGCTACTGATCCGCGGTACGGCCACGCATGGCACAACAAGGGCGTGTGCCTCGATGCACTGGGAAAACGGGGAGAAGCAATTGACTGTTTCAACAATGCGCTCGCCATTGATCCGCGCTACGCCAAAGCTTGGTACAGCAAAGGCGTTTGCGTCGCTGGTCTGGGGCGTCACGAAGAAGCGAGCGGCTGCTACGACAAGGCACTGGCCATTGATCCGCGCAACGCCCCAGCTTGCATGAACAAGGGTGTATCCCTTGATGCGATGGGGCGACGCGAAGAAGCCATTGGCTGCTATGATCAAGCTCTGACCATCGATCCGCGCGACGTGAGGATTTTGTACAACAAGGGCAACTCCCTCCGTGAGTTAGGCCGTCATGAGGAATCAATTGACTGCTACAATAAGGCGCTAGCTCTTGATCCACGATCCGCCATGGTTTGGTTGAACAAGGCTGGATCACTCAGTGCGCTGGGGCTGCACGAGGAAGCAATTAAATGCTATGATCAGGCTCTGACCATCGATCCGCGTGACGCCAAGGCTTGGTTCGGCAAGGGTTTGTCAATCGCCGATCTGCATCAAGCCAAAGAAGCTATCTACTGTTTCGATAAGGGGCTGGCCATTGATCCGCTAGATGCCAACGCTTGGTACCTTAAAGCTTTATCAGAGGACTTTGGTGGGAGACTTGATACAGCGACAAAGAGTTACAAGAGATTCATTGAGTTGGCACTCGAGCGATATCCGAAAAAAGTCGCCTTTGCGCAGAAGAGAATTCAGGAATTGAACTAGCGATAGGAACGTACAATGGAACTATCACCAATAGTTGATCTGACATGGCGTTTGGCCGTGCGCGAAGCGGTTGCGGCCAAGATGCACGAGATTGAGCCAGAGCATTTGCTCATAGCGTTAACCAAGCTGCCGCAGTTTTGTTCCGATGACGTGAAAACCATCGATGAGATTGACATTGAGGTTTTGCGACCTGAGATGCTTTTTGTCTGCGAAGTGCTGTCAGCTTCCGGCATCAATCCTGACACCTTCCGAGGCAAGCTACGGGAGCGAGTTGGCAAAGGCCACCACACTTTCGGCAAAGAGGAAACTGTCCATCGTTCCGACCGGTCCCGGCGGATTTTCGAGCGGGCCGCAGTCTTTGCGCACACGACGGTATCGGATCAAGTACAAGCGGGGCACCTTTTCCTCGCCATTCTTGAGGAACATGACTCGGTGGGGTGCCAGTTGTTGATGGAACATCGCGTGGAGTTCGCGGGAATGGTTGATCTGACGTGGAAACGCCTGAAAGAACAACCAAAACCGCAACCGGCAGCAGGACAGAATCAGCCGGAACCTTCCAGCACGCCATTCTTGGACAAATTTGGGCGTGATCTCACACAAGAGGCGCGAGACAAGAAACTTGGCCCGATTATCGGACGGCGGAAGGAACTGCTCCAAGTCATTCAGACGCTTGCTCGCGCGTCGAAGAACAATCCGGTACTTGTCGGCGAAGCCGGTGTTGGCAAGACTGCCATTGTCGAGGCGCTGGCGATCCGGATTGTCGAAGGCAAAGACCCGCAGGTGTTGGCCGGCAAGCGGCTGGTCGAGTTGAATATGGGGGTGTTGACTGCCGGCACAAAGTACCGGGGCGAGTTCGAGGAGCGGTTGACCAAGATCATCGCCGAGTCCAGCGCGCATCCGGAAATCATCCTTTTCATTGATGAGTTGCACACGATGATGGGCGCGGGCAAAGCCGAAGGGAGCCTAGACGCCGCGAACATCATGAAACCAGCCCTGTCGCGGGGTGGCGTCCGGTGCATCGGGGCAACCACGATTGCCGAGTATCGCCTGCACATCGAAGCCGACGCAGCCTTGGAACGGCGGTTTGAGAAGATTCCAGTGCCGGAACCAAGCCGGGATGAGACGTTGGAAATTCTGCGGGGATTGCGACCGAAATGGGAGAAACATCACGGCGTCAAGATCACTGATGCGGCCCTGTCAGCGGCGGTTGACTTGTCCATCCGGTTCGACCCCGATCACCAACTTCCCGACAAGGCGGTGGATTTGGTGGACAAAGCCGGGGCACGGAGGCAGGTGCCAGTCTTGAGTTACCGACGGAAAGACAAACCAGCCGGTCAGGCGGATAAAGGCGAACATGTGTTGGAGCCGGTAACTGAATTGGTCATCGCCCAGGTCCTCTCAGAAAAAATTAGCGTCCCGCTGGAAAATATTACCGGCCACATCGAAGGGATGAGCCGTTCTCGCTTGCTCGACATGGGGGCGGCCCTGAAGAAACGGGTCATTGGTCAGGATGCGGCCATTGAGCGGGTCTGCCAGCGGTTGCTGCTGGCCCAAGCCGGGCTTGGCAGCCGACGCGGGCCGTTGGGAGTGTTCCTTTTTCTCGGACCAACCGGTGTCGGCAAGACCGAGTTGGCACGGGGTGTAGCCGCCTACCTGTTCGGCTCGGAAAACGACCTGATCCGCCTCGATATGTCGGAATTTATGGAAGAGCACAGCGTCGCCAAGCTGATCGGTTCCCCACCGGGCTACATCGGACATGATGAAGAAGGCCAACTCACCGGCAAGCTCCGGAGCCGGCCATACTCGGTCGTACTGCTGGACGAGATCGAGAAAGCCCATCCGCGAGTATTTGATATGTTCCTGCAAGTCTTCGATGAAGGACGTTTGACCGACGCAAAGGGCCGCACCGCCGACGCCCACAACACTATTTTTGTCCTAACCTCAAATATCAGTTCCCAGAAGAAGAAACAGGCGCACCAGCTTGGTTTTGGTGCCGTAACCTCAGCCGAGGCTGAGCCGGACCACCGCGCCGCATTGCAGGCACACTTTCGCGCCGAGTTCATTAACCGAATCGACGAGGTGATAGCGTTCCGGTCGCTCGCTCAACCCGAGATTGAGACCATTCTCGATCAGATTCTGGCTGACATGGCGCAGTCACTCTTGTCCAAACACGGTCGGCATCTACGCTTTACCGGTGAAGCTCGCAAACTGATTATCGCACAAGGCTACAGCCTGGAATTCGGCGTCCGCCATCTTCGGAGAGCCATCCAAACATTGGTCGAGATCCCGCTCAGCCAATTGATTCTGACCGGTGATTTCGCTTCGTTCCGTGGCATCATCGTGGATGCCGTGGACAACCGGGTTGTTCTGAAACCTGAGCCAGAACGCGGAGACAATCTCTGATGATTCTCGCAGCTCAACAAATCTCCGCACGCCACTCTAGCACGCCGAAGAAAATCTCGATTCGGCGTAGGTTTGCCTCAGAAACGCTGCGGGCGGCGTGTCGTCAGACTCTGCTCCGCTCACGTGTAGCTCAGAACCGCGACGGGACGGGCTACGGCACGGACACGGCGCTGGCGTTTGAGACGCTCGACTTCCTGCAGGGCTTCCGCCGTGAAATACGCCTCACCACAATGAGGGCAGTCCACCATGGGAACATTCTCGATGACCAACAGGTCGCGGCCTTTGCCGTGCGTTTCACTGACCTGACGGATGCGCGCACCCGGTTTACCGCAGAGGTCGCAAACGATTTGTTTGAGAGGCTGTTTTTTCATAAGGTGTACACGGTGATCACCACCAGTTTACCGGTCGGACTGAACTTTGCAACCACTTCCACGGCCCGGCCATCGGTGGCTTCGCCATGAAGCCGGTACTTCCATTCAGCGGTAACGCGGTCGCGTTGCCGTTCCGTGATGGCACTGGTCAGCATGGCAATCTCGATGTCGTCAAGGCTCAATTCATCATCGAGCATTTCTTTCCGTGCATGGGCCGAAACAACATATTGTTTACCCCGCACCTTATCCCGCATCAGCTTGACGATGGCTGCAAACATTCTGGACATATAACTACACGAGCGGGGCAACTGCCAGAACAAATGCCGACGGTGTCGTCACCACGCTGGTCGACATCAGCATGGCTCGGGTGGACAAGGCACTGCGTCCGGTCCGCTCGGTCATGGGGGTGTGAGAACTGGGAATGGACGACGTGAACGGATTCAACGGAACATGGGAGTACTGGAGTGCCGGACTAATGGGTCTTGTTCACTCCATTACTCCCCATCACTCCCCCACTCCCCCACTCCATCACTCCATTGTCCTGCTCGCTGCGTCACGTTTTCCGCCGCCGGAGTTTTCCGAGACCGGCCACCAGCTACCCGGCTTCCAAGCGCCTCCCGTGCGCGCGCTGTTCTTCGAACGGCTCGATATCGCCGTGCTCGTGCTGGCACTCGCCCTGGCCGCTTGGCTGGCGTTCCGCCAGCGGTCACGGCGCGGCCTGGTCTGGCTTGGCGTTTTCTCCATGTTGTATTTTGGGTTCTGGCGCAAGGGCTGCATCTGCTCGATCGGTAGCATCCAAAACATCGCGCTCGCCTTGGGCGATTCGGCGTACGCCATTCCAGTAACGGCGATCGCCTTCGGCCTCCTACCGCTCGTGGTCGCACTGTTCTTTGGCCGTGTCTTCTGCGCTGCCGTCTGTCCGCATGGCGCAATCCAGGACGTCATGCTGCTCAAGCCGGTCACGGTCCCCACCTGGCTCGAACACGCGCTGCGGATGCTGGCCTACATCTACCTCGGCTTGGCGGTTGTGTTTGCCGCCACCGGCAGCGGATTCATTATCTGTGAGTACGATCCATTCGTCCCCATCTTCCGACTCAGCGGCAGCACCGCCATGCTGGTGACAGGCGGAGTGTTTCTGGTGGCCAGCCTATTCATTGGCCGACCGTATTGCCGGTTTCTCTGTCCCTACGGCGTCCTCCTCGGCCTGGCCTCACGCGTCTCAAAATGGCGGATCAAGGTCACCCCCACCACCTGCACCCAATGCCGCCTCTGCGAACAAGCCTGCCCGTTCAACGCCCTCAACCCTGCCACCATCCCCCCTCCCGCCCGCAACCTTGCCACGGCCAAACGCCGGCTCGCCGGACTGCTCGTCCTGCTCCCCATTCTGGCAGCCACCGGGTTCTGGCTGGGCGGACTGTCCGGCACCGCGCTGGCGCGCAAAAATCGAACCGTCAGCCTCGCGGAACGCATCCAACTGGAAGCGACCGGCGCCGTGTCCGGCACCACGGATGCTGCAACGGTCTTCCGCTCCACCGGCACGCCTCCCGAAGAACTTTTTGCCGCTGCCCAAGAGGTCGAATACCGATTTGGACAGGCCGGCCGGCTCGTCGGACTGTGGATTGGGCTAGTCATCGGACTGAAACTCCTGGCGCTCGCACTCCAGCGGCCACGCCCCGATTACGAAGCCGACACCACCCGGTGCGTTGCCTGCGCCCGGTGCTACCGGTCTTGTCCCGAAGAACTAAAGCGCCTGGGGTTGCCGGTGCCGGACAGCGCCTCACCAACCGTGCAAGTTAGCCAAGATTTTTCATGAACGGTTTAACACGCTGGCTGGCTGTAAAAATCCGTAATGGAGGGCGCGGCTCCGTCCGAGCCAATCCTGCGTCTCGCCGGGAGGCTCGCCCTTCAAATGGACGAGTCAATCAGGTTTGGGACTCACTCGTGCGCGCCACCGGGCTGGCGGCCGGTTTCTTGGTCGTCCTGTTGACCGGCCTGCTCGTGATCACCACCGTGCACGGCAAGGTCGCCACTCTCGTGAATTCCAAACAGGTCGTGCGCCTCCATGATGAATTGCGGACCCGTCCCAAGGACGAGACTTTAAAACAGCGGATCCGCACGCTCGATCTCCGGCTCCGCCAGGAAACGTTTCGCCGGTTAAACCTCTCACACCAAGCCGCGCGCGCCTTGATTGGCGGGCTGGCAATATTCCTATTGTGCTCCCACTGGATCCAGCGGCCAATCCTTCCCAATCCGTTGGCGTGGGGTGCCCGCCGGCCGGCGAACTCCCAGCTCGCAATCTATGGCGTGGCGGGCGTCTTCGGACTCGCGGCGTTTGCCGCAGTCTTGGCCGCGCGCGTCCCGGTGCAACTCCCCGGTAGCGAGCAGGTCGCCGAAGCACCGGTGGGCGATGCGGAATTCCGCCAGCAATGGCCAGCGTTTCGGGGACCCTCCGGCTCCGGCAACGCACCCGATGCGAACGTCCCGCTGCCGTGGCAGATTCTTTGGAAAACGCCCATCCCACTGCCCGGAATGAGTTCGCCGATTGTTTGGAGCAACAGCGTGTTTCTAACCGGCGCCACCGACAAGGAAGACCGTATTTTCCGATTCGACTCCGAGACCGGCGCACGGATCTGGTCCCAGGCATTGGCCGATCCCAAACCGCCCGCACCAAAAACCACAGAAGATACCGGCCTGTCCGCCCCGACCCCTGTTACCGATGGCCGCCGGGTCTACGCCGTTTTTCCGGACGGATTGGCGGCAGCATTTGATTGGACGGGGAAGCCGGTCTGGCAGCGCAATCTCGGCCCGCTGGAGAATTCCTACGGGTACGCCGCTTCACCCGCGTTGTACCGGGACCGGTTGCTCATCCAAATTGACAGCGGCGAACCGGCCGACGGTCAATCCCGCTTGCTCGCGCTCGATTCGCGGACAGGCCGCAACCTTTGGCAGGTCAACCGTCCAGTGGCCGGGTCGTGGACTTCGCCGGTCCTGGTCGAATGGAATGGCCAGCCCCAATTACTCACCTGTGCCACACCGCTGATTATCGCTTACAATCCGGTCGATGGCACAGAACTGTGGCGCGCGCCAGGACTGGAAAGCGATTGCGCACCGTCACCGATTCTGGCCGGCAACGTCGTCGTTGCCATTGCCCCCAACAATGCCATCCTCGGCGTGCAACCGGGAACGACAAACGTCTTGTGGCGGACGACCGACGGTGTGCCGGACGCGTCGAGCCCCGTCAGTGATGGCCAACGAATTTATTTACTGGATCCGAACGGCACCTTGACCTGTCTGCAGCAGACCACCGGCCAGGTCGTTTGGACACATGATTTCGAGGATCATTTCTATGCCTCGCCGACCCTCGCTGGTGGGACCTTGATTTTGTTGAGCCGCAAAGGGGTTGCGTATCTGGTCGCCACAGGCGACAGCTACCGCGTGCTCGGTAAATTTGAGTTGGGCGAAAAATGCAACGCCAGCCCGGTGCCGCGCGGCCATCGGCTCTTGGTGCGCGGCCAACACAGCCTGTTTTGCATTGAGAGCGGGGCGAAATGAACGGGCACATTGATCAATTTTTTGTAGGAGCGCCCTTCCGGGCGCGATGTTGGCTGTCTCCCAAGCCGGTCGCGCCCGGAAGGGCGCTCCTACGAGGTCGAGCACTGACGGAACACGGCCGTTGGATTTTACCGGACTTGGCAGGGCGGGCTGTCTCTAGCCCGCCGTTGTTGATCAACCGAAAACTGCCGGATGGCGGGCTCGGGACAGCCCGCCCCACTATGGGCAATCCGCCTCAGCTGGAACGATGCAGTTCATTGAGTGGGACAGTGCGTCTCGCCTGTCCATTGGATGGTCGCAGTGGAAGCAACGAAATTAGTCAGACCGGTTCACCGATTGATGAGTCAAAACGCCGGGGGAGAGACAGGCGGGACGCCTGTCCCACTACGGTCGCAGCCCGCGACCGGTATGATTTCAACTGCATCGTTCGCCTCAGAGCGACAGCGCGAATACATCCACATGAGCGCGACTGACATCAACGCATTCATCGATCAGTTGCTCGCCCGGACCGGCCGCGAGTCGGCAGCGACGATTCCCATTTTGCAGGGGATCCAACGAGAATATCGGTATCTGCCAGAACCCGCCTTGCGCCGCGTCAGCGAAGTGACCGGAATCCGCCTCGCCGATCTGGTCGGGGTGGCGACGTTTTACCATCAATTCCGCCTGCAGCCCGTCGGACGGCACACACTCCGGGTTTGCCACGGCACCGCCTGTCACGTCAAAGGCTCGGAAAACATTCAGGACGCAATCAACCGCGCCTTGCGGATCCCCGCCGGCGCCGACACCTCCCCCAACAATGAATTCACTGTCGAACGGGTCGCGTGTCTGGGCTGTTGCACGCTCGCGCCGGTCGTGGCAATCGAGGAAGCAACCTACGGCCATCTGACGGCCGACACCATCGGCGCGATGCTCGCCGATTTCCGGGCAACCCGGCATACCAAAGGTGCCGATGTCGATACGGTGGCAATGGACCACAATCGCCACCGCTCTGAAATCCGGGTGGGTCTGGGTTCCTGTTGCATGGCAAAAGGCAGCGACGAACTCTTCCACCGGTTGCGAACCACGGTGGATGACCTGGGCCTCGATGTATCCGTGAAACGGGTCGGGTGCGTCGGCATGTGCCACCAGACTCCCATGGTGGAGATCAGGTTGCCGAGCGGCCCGACGGCCTTTTATGCAAAAGTCGAACCGGCCCAGGCTGAACACATCGTTCGCCAACATTTCAAACCGGCCAGTCTCGGCCGGCGGATCGTCCGGTGGGCGGATCGCCGGCTGGAAGAAATGATCAGCCGCGATCCACGGCCGGCGCACATGCTGGATGTGCATGGCCAACCGGTCGAAGCGTTCATGCAACGCCAGGTCCGCATTGCCACCGAAGGCTTTGGTGAAATGGACCCGCTCGATCTCGACGAATATCTGGCGCGCGGCGGATTCCAGGCGCTGACGAAGGCACTCACGATCCCGCCGGAAGAAATCATTGCGGAGATCACTGCGAGCGGATTGCGCGGGCGCGGCGGAGCCGGATTTCCGACCGGCGTAAAATGGTCGCGGGTCCGGTCGGTCGCCAATGAATTGAAATATATCATCGTCAATGGCGACGAAGGCGATCCCGGCGCGTTCATGGACCGGATGTTGATGGAGTCATTCCCCTACCGGATCATTGAAGGCGTGCTGATCGCGGCGCGCGCCGTGGGCGCGACCGAAGGCTATATTTACGTCCGGGCTGAATACCCGCGCGCCGTGAGCCGGCTGCGCACTGCGATCCACGAACTGGAGTCCCGTGGGTTTCTGGGAGGGCCACGTTCCACCGTGGCCGTGTCCCCCGCTTCAACGGACGCGATACTTCGCGGCTCAGAGCAAGTTTTAAAAGTCCCTATGGCAGACGGCGCGAAGCCCGATGGGCATTCGCGCCCTACAATTGCCAAGGAACCCGGTTGTAGGGCTGGCATGCCTAACGGGCTGCCAGCCGAAAGTTCCGACTTTCAAAACACGTTCTCAGTCCAGGCTCCGCTCGTCCCTCCAAACGGCTTCCGTCTGCACATTTTTGAAGGGGCCGGCGCATTTGTGTGCGGAGAGGAAACGGCGCTCCTGGAGTCCATCGAAGGGAAACGCGGCATTCCGCGAATCCGTCCGCCCTTCCCCGCCGAACGTGGTTTGTGGGGACGGCCGACACTGGTCAACAACGTCGAGACCTTCGCGTTTGTGCCGTGGATCCTCCGACACGGCGCCGCCGCCTTTGCGGCATTCGGAACGGCCAGGAGCAAAGGAACCAAAGTATTCGCACTGGCCGGTGAAGTTGCCCGGGCCGGTTTGATTGAAGTGCCGATGGGAATCACCATTGGCGAGATCGTCGAGGAAATCGGCGGCGGCATTCCCAGTGGGAAACGATTCAAAGCGGTGCAAATCGGCGGACCGTCCGGCGGCTGCCTGCCGGCGACTCTGGCCAGTACGCCGGTCGACTACGAGGCGCTGGCGGCGGCGGGCGCCATCATGGGATCCGGCGGCTTGATCGTATTGGATGAAACCACCTGCATGGTGGATATGGCCCGGTTTTTCATGTCGTTTCTGAAAACAGAATCGTGCGGCGAATGCACTTTTTGCCGGATCGGCACCCAGCGGATGTTTGAAATTCTTGATCGGCTCTGTGCCGGCCGGGGAAAACCGGGCGATCTGGCCGAGTTGGAGCAACTCGCCGGCTTAACCACGTCCGGCAGCTTGTGCGGTCTCGGCCGGACCGCCCCGAACCCGGTGCTGACGACGCTGCGATATTTCCGTGACGAATACGAAGCGCACATTGCCGGGCGCTGTCCGGCGGGCCGTTGCAAAGCGCTGATCCGGTATGTCGTGCAAGACAACTGCACCGGCTGCACGATCTGCGCCCAACATTGTCCCGCCAGCGCGATCCCGCTGACGCCGTATCGGCGGCATCAAATCAATGTCGAACTGTGTACGGGCTGCGATGTCTGCCGGACCGATTGCCCTGAGAACGCCATTACAATTGAAAGCGGCGGCCAGACATGCACTTAGCGGCGCCAGCGGGACTTGAACCGATGCCCAACCTGACCCGAGTCACCGGACCCGGATTTTGCCGACGAATACCCTTGGTGGTGTCCCTGCTGACTCGGGCGATGCCGGCGCTCCCCATCGTCCCCACCACCGACCGGACCCGCCGCTTTATAGTCAAAGTCTTCCGCCTTTTTCCGGACAATCCCGCGACCAATGAACCGCTCTAACGCCCGCAAGGCGCCGAAATCCGCCGAGGTCACGAAACTAATCGCGTCTCCAACCGCGTGCGCCCGACCCGTGCGGCCAATCCGATGGACGTAATCCTCGGAGTGCATGGGAAAATCATAATTCACGACATGGGAGATTCCGTCCACATCAATCCCGCGCGCGGCGATATCGGTTGCCACAAGCACGCGAACAGCGCCCGACTTAAAATCTTTCAAAGCCCGCAACCGTTGGGCCTGGGATCGATTTGAGTGAATCGTCGTTGCCCGGATCCCTTTCTGTTCCAGATAGCTGGCGACCTTGTCGGCCATGTGCTTCATCCGAACAAACACCAAAACGATGTTAAATTTCGGATCCGTCAACAGATGCGCGAGCAGCGGTGACTTGAGATGCTTGGGGACTTCATAGACAAATTGCGCGACCGTTTCCGCCGGATTCGCCCGCTTGCCGATCTGGACCACTTTCGGCGCCTGCTGAAATTCCCGGGTGACCTGTTCAATTTCCCGCGACAACGACGCTGAGAATAATAACGTCTGACGTTTCACCGGCAGCGCTTTCACAATCTTCCGAATGTCCGGGAGGAATCCCATATCCAACATCCGGTCGGCTTCATCCAGCACTAAAAACTGGACCCCGGTAAAATCACCAAACCGGCGCCCCATCAAATCGAGCAATCGCCCGGGCGTTGCCACGACAATGTCCACATTGGCCCGGAGCGCAACGATCTGGGGTCGTTCGCTGACGCCCCCATAGACCGTTGTCATCCGCAGTGGAACATAGCGGCCATAGGCGCGGACATTCTCTTCAATCTGGACGACCAACTCCCGCGTTGGGGCCACAACCAACACCCGAATTCCGCGGCGCTGCCCGGTGCTGATCAGCGCGGCCAGTTTCCCGAGGATCGGCAGGGTAAACGCCGCCGTCTTGCCGGTCCCGGTCTGGGCGATCCCGATCAAATCATGCCCTGCCAAAATCAGCGGGATTGCGGCCGTCTGGATGGGGGTCGGTTCTGTATAACCGGCCGCAGTGACGGCTTTTAGAATATTGGTATCAAGTCCGAGAGCGCGAAATGGCATAGTTTTTGAACAATAGCCGATTGACGGAGGAATAGCACGCTTTAATGTCAGCCAAGACAATCTGTGGGCACATTTCACTGCCATCGAGACCGGATTGCTCGTCGGGCACGCTATTGCGTGCGGCTCCGTCTGTTGAACAGGCAATCACTTAACTATCCCCGAGGCACCGGTTGCACCCGTGGCACCGGTCGCACCCGTGGCACCGGTCGCACCCGTGGCACCGGTCGCACCCGTCGTTCCGATGGGTCCAGTAGCGCCAGTATCACCGGTTGCTCCGGTGGATCCGGTCACGCCAGTGTTTCCAACCTGACCAGTTGCGCCGGTTTCCCCCGTGGCACCGGTTGGGCCCGTTGCACCCGTTGTTCCAGTCGCGCCGGTGAGTCCGGTCGCACCGGCGGGTCCGGTCGCGCCGGTCCCACCCGTCACGCCCGGCATGCCGGCGGGACCGGTCGCGCCCGTCGTACCGGTCGCACCAGCTAAACCAGTCGCCCCAGTCACACCCTCTAAGCCGGTCGTCCCCGTGGCACCGGTCGCGCCAGTTGCGCCGGTCGCACCCGCAGAACCAGTCGCGCCAGTCGCACCCGTGGCACCGGTTGCACCCGTCGCACCCGTCGCACCCTTGGCACCGGTTGCACCCGTCGCACCCGTCGCACCTGTCGCACCGGTTGCGCCAGTGGTTCCGGTGACTCCTGTCGATCCGGTTGCACCCGTCACTCCGGTGGTGCCGGCTAAACCGGTCATCCCGGTGGCTCCGGTTGCACCCGTCGCTCCGGTGGCCCCGGTCGCACCC
>Ga0209083_1000851_pt1 | contig 39659 bp, 35 predicted proteins | sample AM7aDNAmetaG_FD_184132 | JGI IMG/M metagenome (GOLD analysis project Ga0209083, IMG submission 184132) | Freshwater microbial communities from Finland to study Microbial Dark Matter (Phase II) - AM7a DNA metaG (SPAdes) (version 3) | ecosystem: Environmental > Aquatic > Freshwater > Lake ... | reverse complement strand
AGAATTCCAAGTGAAATATCACTTGAAGAACTCCTCAAAGTATTGGTTGATGCAAATGTGTATTTAAGGAAACCCGACCCCAATATAATTTAATTTTTTTAAACGCACATTGTTTTTCATAGGAAATGAGGTATACCTTTTTTGCAATTCATAACCATTATTTTATACTGTGTTATTAGATTTGTAGCCGAAACAGAATTATCGTAGAGATAAATCCATGAAAAATAAATTGATTTATTGTAACAATGCTGCATCAAGCTGGCCAAAACCTGCAGAAGTCCTAGAGGCAGTGCAGGAATCATTAAAATGTCCTTATTTTGAGAGAGGGAGAAGTTCAATAGAGGGCTTGCAGGATTACCTTGGACTGGCAAGGGAGAGTCTTGCTACTTTCTTTAATTGTCCTGACCCTGATCATGTAATATTTACGCAGAATGCAACAGATTCACTAAACATGCTGATTCATGGTTTTTGCAACAATACTGATGAACCTGTTCATGTCCTGACCTCAGAACTTGAGCACAACTCGGTACTAAGACCTCTAAGCACGCTCGAATCAAAGGGTAAGGTCAGTCTTAGTATTGTTCCTGCAGAGGGGGGTTACATCTCAAAGGAGTCAGTTGAAGATCTGTTACTCCCTGAAACAAAACTTGCCGTATTCACTCATGGGAGCAACGTACTTGGTACAATACAAAACATTGAAAAAACCGGAAAAATGCTCCATAATAACAGTGTGTTTTTTATTGTCGACGGAGCCCAGACCGCAGGGATGGTTCCTGTTGACTTTAATCGGCTCCCGGTAGATGCTTTCGTTTTTACGGGCCATAAATACCTTTTTGGCCTGCCTGGAACTGGCGGGTTCCTGATTAAGGACTACAAGCAGATTGAACCTGTAAGACAGGGAGGAACAGGAACAGATTCAGGAAACTTAAAGCACCCTGAAGAGATGCCTGAAAGGTTTGAAGCTGGAACGCACAACTACCCGGGTATTGTCTCCCTCTGGGCCGGGACAAGATATATCACAAGCCAGGGTCCTGACAAAATTCACAATCATTGTAAGAAACTGACACACTTTATAATAGACGAATTGAAAGATTACGAAAACATCACTCTCGATAACCCGGACCCTGATCTTCCAGTGATATCCCTCTCCATTGAATCACTTGGATGTGACGATGTCGGATATATCCTTTTAAAAAAATACAGTGTAATTGTGAGGACCGGCCTCCAATGCGCACCATTGCTTCATAAAAAACTGAATGAGTCGAAAGGGACCACGAGAATCAGTCTCTCTTTTCTTAATACGCCTGAAGAGTGCTGTTTTATCTCAAGGGCAGTTAAGGAGATTGCAAAAAGGGCCCATTAACTATCTTACCAATTTTTGATAGGTTTAATATTCAGATTTCTAAAAAAAAGAGAGAGATATTCCTTAAAAGTCTTTAATTTCGATTAATTTATTTTACCTCTTATCCTAGCGGTGCGACAGTCTTCCCATAGATATCATTCAGGATCGGTGCACATGCAGTATAAATCGCTGCAAATCCACTTATTATTCCTACATAACCTGCAACTATAATGAAGAGGCCATTTCCGGTTGCCGCTCCTGCAGCTTCAAGGAAGAATACAATCGCCAGAGTCCCAAGTACGACCTGTAGTGCGCGTGACATTTTCAGGGAACCAATAAACAGAATTAACGTGAAAAGTCCCCAGAGAGCGAGATATGCTGCCATAGTACCCGGTCCACCCGTGTCTTTTGAAAGCCCGAGAACGGGCAGGATCATAATAGCAGCAAACGAGAAGAAGAAAAGGCCATAAGATGCATAGGCAGCCATGCCATAAGTGTTTCCCTTTTTCCACTCCATCAGACCGGCAGTGAACATAGCGAGTCCTCCCATGAAGATAACCATACTAAGTATTGCAGACCCTGACTGTATGAGCCCTGCATTTGCAAGACTTATAAGAACACCAGGCATTCCGTATCCAAGGAGTCCCAGAGCTCCCGCTCCTGCAGTAATATCTTTAATCTCAACAACTCTATTTGGGTTAATGATATTTTCAGACATGTATTATCAAATCCGATTCAATAAACTGGCATTTATTATGATAGTGCAGCACACCAATTAAAATAAATGCGTAAGAATAGCTTTTCTTTCATATTGGGAAATAATTTTCTTAATTATGAATTTTCAAATCGTTATCATCTCCTTGGCAAACATATTGTTAAAACTGTCCAGCGTTATCATATACCAATAGATGTCATTCCTCTCACCCAGAGTGAATATGATAATGAAAAATCAATTCGGATGGAATTCATTCGAAATGGGATAAGTGTTGGTCCTCATACTCAAAAGGGAAAGTCTACCTAAAAAAGCCGACTTTTAATTGGATATTGAAAACTAACCCTGAATTGCTAATTTATGCTGGACTGCAACATAGATCCCAAATGCAAAAATTGTAGCTATTTTGATTGATCACTTTCTTTTCGAATCGCTCCCATAAAACGCTCCCTGATTTCGATAGGACTTAAGGGGATATTCGGGACACTGCTATTACCCGGATTGATAATAAACCTTATAAAAAGAGGACCTGGAATATCTGAATTCAAGAGTTCAACAAGCTTACTTTTCTCTGAAACTGTAAATGGACTTTGTATCCCTGAACCATATGCAATAGTCGCAAGGTCAGCTCTTCCGGAAGCAGGAGACGGCTGATTTCCTGTACTTCCAAATGTTCCGTTATCAAGACAGATTATTCTCAAATTCCTGGGTTGCTCCTCACCAATTACCGGAAGTACCGATGACCCGAGGAGACTTCCGTCTCCGTCAATTACTGTGACTTTTTCATCAGTAGAAAGTGAAAGTCCAAGGCCTATGGATGAGGCCTGTGTGTAACTCCCGAGCATGTAAAAGTTTTTTGGCCTGTCACGGATTGCATAAACCTCTTTAGAAGGGACCCCGATATTCGTGACAATGAGTTCATCTTTGATTGTGTCCATTATTGTCTGAATTGCACCGTATCGTGTCATTGAGGGAGCAGGAAGATCCATACATTGTGAAGAATCCATCCTTCCTGCGAGACAAGCGGGAGTTCTCGCTGTTTCGGGAACTGGTTCTGCATTTCTGAAGACAGAAGGTGAAATAAGCCCAACGACCGGAATCTCTTTTTTAAACGACATTGTGATTAGGTCCCTTATCTTCCAGAGATCTTTAGGGGTGTTGATAACACAATACGGAATCTGTACAGCTTTCAGGACCGAGGGGAGGCGGGAATTGAAAGGAACCTGTGCAGCGATTGCCTCATCATGCCCGCCCCTCAGGCTTGCAATTACCGGAAGAGGGAACCTGTATAACCTTGAAAGGGACATGAGTGCGTTGAGCATATTTCCAATTCCTGAACTCTGGATAACGAGAACGGGTTTCGCACCTCCAAGATAGGCACCAGCCGCAATGCCTACTCCATCTTCTTCGCGGACAATCCCTACATGCCTGAAATATTTAGGGATATCAAAAAAAAGCTCCCTTGCTTTGTCACAAGGAAGCGTAATTGCAAGGTCAGTTCCACAGGACTTAAGGACTGAAATAAGATCCCTGTCAGACATTTTCCTTCACCCACCCTGAAATATCTTTAAGGACTTCAATCCCAGGTTCATTGGACGGCAGCTTTATTGTGACTGGAACGGGAATTAATGTAAAGTCCTCTTTTACCCTTGAGTAACCTCCTCCGGTCACATTTAATAGTACTGAATCACTGGGTTTTATTGAATGCGAGTCAACTGCCTGCAATAATGCAGCAAGGGAGACTGCTGCGGCAGGGTCAGGGTCGACACCAAGACAATCGGTAAACAGCTTTCCGGCAGACCTCGCTTCTTCATTTGTTACTGCATATGCGAGACCGTTACTGTCAGTCATTGTATCAAAAACTCCGCCCCGGATGCTGTAAGGCGGGTTTCTGTTTGTGAGGACATCTGCATAGACTTTTGCAATTGATTCACGTGCATCAGGCATATCTATGTCAGGTATTAAGTCTCTCCTCCCCTCCCTCCATGCTGAAACCATTGGTGTGAAAGGGGCATTCTGTGCAAGGTGAGTATGTGGAAGTTCAGAACCATATCTCCCTGCTTTTAAAAAGCGTTTTGCAGCCTCATTCGCTGCAATTGCACCAGTTCCACTGCCGATAGCCTGCACGTAATGCAAGGGAAGATGACCTTTTGTCATGACATAATCAATGAGAACAGTTGCCATCCCGTCCCTTCTTGCGATATTCCTTGCACCTCCTTCAGGGATTACGCATTCAACTGAAGTAATTTTGCGTGAACATTCAATGGCATCTGAATAATCGCCTTTCACGGTTATAAGCAGAATATTCTCAGATTCAACTGTAGTCCAAAGACGTGATAGAGAATTCTCAGGAACTACGAGAATTACAGGCACTTTCGAGATAGCCGATACCTGGGCAAATGCACGAGCAGTATTTCCGGCTGAAGCTATTATCAGAACCTCTTTTTTCCTGTTAATCATCCTCTGAAGTGTTGGGACTGCTTCGAGTTCTTTAAATGAACAGGTCTGCATCCTTGCACCTTCTTCAGGAAAGTAACCTGAGAAGGTTAAAGAAAGGTTGGATAACCCGGTTTCCTTTGAAAGATCAGCATTATGGAAAGTTACAGGCCGAGACTCAACCAAAATCTCTCCTTCTACAGGAAGCCAGTCAGAAAACCTGAATATTCCGAAAGAATTATGGACAACAAGATCTTTTTTTGAATATTCAGTTTTCAGAAGGCCGGAATGGTTGTGTGAACATGACTGGGCATATTTGTCATGAACAATTTCACCACATTCGCTACATACAACAGAGTACTTTTCTTTCATTCTATCGGCATTATCCTCTCATTCAGGTTGAATTCTCCTTTTATTATCTTTCTCTTAAGCATTGAACAAACCCGTATAGCCCTGGAGCGGTCAGATTGCCTGAGGGTTACAGGTATTATATCATTTCCAAGCGTAATTCTCCCCATGTCTGCCGTAAAGACATGTGACGGACAGTTATTTACGCAAGTGCCGCAATTCACACAATAATGGCGGTCAATATCATATTCTTCTGTTATGGCACAGGTTGGACAGAGTGAACGGACTTTACACTCATCACAGTTAATACAAAGTTCCTTATGGACCCTGACCATTATATCGGTTTTATCCCAGATGCAGCCATAATCAGATTCCCCTATCGGTGTCCTGGTCCTTATGTCTGTAACCGGCATAGGTGAATCTGAATTCTGTTTCAACAGGTTCATTAATGTCAGTTCATCTAGGACAGGGATCGGTATTCCGATAGAAACAAGGCATTCAGGGCCATGCGAGGTTATAAAACCACCCATAAGAGTTGGATCCATATATTTCATGTTTGCAAAAGTCGAGATATTCGGCTTCTTTTTGCTTGCCCTGGTACCAATTCCCATAACATATCCATTTGAACCATTGAAAAGGACAGGTGTTCCAACCCCGATTACATGAAAATCAGGATCATTTTCAAGTGGATTTATACTCCCGCATCCGGATACAGATGCCTCTTTAAACGGGCCTTTAAGTCCTGTTACTGAGAATATTGTCCTGATTTCGGTAGAATCCGGATTTACCATTGCATGATAATTCCTAAAAGCTGCCCTCGTTGTCTGCATTACTGCATAACGCATATCAGTTAAGGAGATATAAGATTCGAGAACCTTTTCCCCGGTATCCACACTTATGTGAACTGATTTTCCCTCTACAAGATCACGGAACAGGTGGCCGCCACCGTACGAACTGTCCCGGGTTGAAGTGCCATAGACCACTGCATCAATCTCACCGAGCCTTTCATTTGGACAGGGGCCAGGGAATGCCGGGACTCCATTCATAAAAACTGCTTTAGCCCTCTCAAAGGTATTTGGGGGCATAAATGGAAAATTAAAGACAGCCATTGTCCCAGACATTATCCCAAATGTACCGGTTGTAACAACATCTACATCGTCAACAGTGAATTTTTCCCCTTCTTCTACCCTTTTTTTGAATTCATCAGCTGTTAGAACTGTTGCCTGACCCTCTTCTATCTTTTTGTTAACAATTGACAATGACTTCATAATATCCTTATATCCTCAAGCCGGATGTGAAGACCATATGATTTTTCAAGGACCATGTTCACGACTGCAGTGTGTGCTAGGTCAAGCATGCAAAGGCCGGGAAGAAACCACTGGCGGCGTCCGAACATTGGTGCTTTCTTTATAACAGTGACGGTCCCTTCAAAAGCATGGACATTATACGCCTGGAGATCCATTACATCGTGTGTTCTTGCAACAAGCGGGCCGACAGTATGACAGGCAAGTACTCCTGTTACCGGATTTGCATCCAGAACCTTTAATGCATGATAGACCGGGCAACCTGGACCTGCAGGCCTGCCAGTAATAATCTGTCCTGGTTTTATATCCCATTTCTCCACGATATCAGGTCTAAACGGTATAATAAACTTTCTTGCAGATGGTTCACCAGGGAGAGGATTCAAAACAAAATCATAACTATTTCCAACACAGTCAGTGCCACTATATACCCGTTTTTCAGGAAGTACTGATTGTGAATTGGAATAAAAGGTACAGTCGCTTTCTTTCTTTTCACCAATCGAAACGAGGTCCATAAATTCACTGCATGTCCTCGCCCCGCATACACCACAGTCCTTTCCGGGTGGTGACCAGGTTATATTAATCCCCCCTATAGATGTTATCTGCTCCATCAAGAGGGCGTACCACTCCAAAATGGTGCTGCCATCCGATTTCCTTCTTTCCAACACATATGGTACAGACTCCAAGTGGTGGAGAACCTCTGAGAAGGACTTTATCACCTTTTGCAAGAGTGGGAGCTTCATTGATCCTCCTCATAAGATACCGAAGTCCGGTCCCTTCAAGAGCATTTGTTTCAATTATCTCTGTAGTATTTGTGACTTTTTCGATGCACTCACGAAATACTTCCTTCTCTGCCTGCGAGATAAGGTCTGTCTTTGTCACGACCGCAATATCTGCAAGGGCAACCATAGGTGCCATTTTAAGAGGTGCATTAACACCACTTATTGAAGATATTACACAGATTCCAAGAGACTGTGTAGTATAGGGAGTGCATCTCAGACATAAGCCCGCACTTTCAAATATTAAAATGTCAGCCTCTTCATTTTCTGCCCAGGTTATGGCATCCTCAAGTACCATAATTCCGGTATGGTCAGGACAAAGGTCCCCGGAATATACCTTCCTTGTAGGGATTCCAAACTCTTTTTTTAACTCCTCATCCTCAAAGGCCTGAACCACATCAATCTTGAGATATGTTATCTTTTTTTCTGATATGAAATGCCTGATTATTTGCCGTATAACCGAGGTTTTTCCTGAACTCGGCGGCCCTGCCACAATGATAAGTATCATTCGTTGTATCACGCGATTCCAAGTATCTGTTCACCGGAACGGATGCGTTCACGCAGGGAATGAAGGCATTCGTCCATCCTGCGTATCTCAAATAGAGCTGCTTCTTCAGACGGACCCGGTTCGATGACTTTTGTAACAGCTCCGTTTTTCATAACAATCCTCCTTTCAGAGAGAAGAGCAACATATGGGTCGTGAGTTACAAAAATAACAGCTCTTTTATTGTTTTTAAGGCATGAAATAACTTTTTCTTTGAAAATTCCGGCGTTTTCTATCTCGTCAAGGAGAATTATAGGTTTGTTTCCAATAACAAGGGCGTCTGAAATGAGGAGGGCTCTTGTCTGTCCACCTGATAACGAGGTCACCCTCATCTCAGGAGTCACATATTCGCCGGTAAACCCATTTGCAACAGAGATAACCCTGTCAACAATACTGGCATCAGATAATCCCCGGGCCTTGATATGCATTATGAGAAAATCATTTACTGTTAAATCTGCAAAGCATTTTGTGTTCTGTGTTATCATCGCTATCGGTTTCTGTGCAGGGTCACGGACAAGCATTTCATCCGGCACTTCACCGTTAACGAGAACAATACGTTTGGTTGCAGTGTCCCCCTGTGCAAAAACCTCGATATCATTGATAAATGCTGTTTTACCCGACCCGGTAGGGCCGACAATTGAAAGGCAGTCACCCGGCCTGATGATGATAGGAATGAATTCTTCTCTCTCTCCCTGTTTGTTAATCCCTGGAAGAACAGTTATCTCATGTATTATTGTCATAGATGATATTATATGAGGTATTGGTTATTAATTATTTCCTTATAGTACGGTAAATTTATACAAATGTCTAATTTTTTGAGAATAATTAATCTATAAGTATAAATGAAGGTACAATAAGGTAAATGAAACTGTCATTTTATCACTTTTTCAGATTTTGATTCAAAGATATTATTTTCAGCCTTTATCTAAAGGCCGGCAAGTTAAAGGTAAAATTAGACTTAATCCGGTAGATTCACCATTATACATACCATTAAGGACAGTAAGATTTCATTGTGTTTATAGTAACTTATTTATACTTATACTGTTTTATACATTTTTATACAGTTATATCACGAAATGTATCTGTATACATGTGGTAGAAATGATAAATAATGACCAAGAATGGCTATCTGGTGAATCCGGGGATATTGATCCAACGCCTCCACAACCAGGTGAACCATACCTTATAGCACTCGGGCGGCGGCGTGCTTCCAGGCAAAGGAAAATTTTCGCTGACCAGCATTTCTACGCCATATCGGAAGTTGCAGAACGCCTGAAGGTTAAGGATGAGCTAATCAGGGAACTTATCCGCCGCGGAGAACTCCACGCTTTCCGTATTGGAAAGGCTTACCGGATTACTGATGATGATATCGATGAATATTTACAGTCCTGCAGCACGAAGCGGGAAAATTTCAGAGATGTGTGAAAAATGGCAATTAATGCATTGTTTTATGAAAACAGCATTCCAACCGGGACCGGAGTCCTGGAAATCCTAAAAGATGCAAAGAAAGAGGGAAAAGTTTACTCAGATTTGTTTGTCCCATTGCAAAGATCGGAACTTAAAGGAACCTTTCATGGGCCAATCGGGTCACTTATACTCTCACAGACTTTCCTGTTTTCACGGGAATTTAATTCAACTCCAATTGAAGCCCTATATCGATTTCCTCTCCCTGGAGATGCTGCAGTTTCAGAGGTTTTAGTCACGTTTGGTGATGAAGTAATCAGAACAAAACTTATTGAGAGGACACTTGCTGAAGAGAACTATGATAGAGCTTTTAGTGAAGGAAAAAAGGCTGCACTTGTCACCCGGGAATCAGCTGATGTTTTCACCCTCCACCTTACCGGAATTTGCCCTGATATGGAAGTAACTGTAAAAACAACTTTTACTGTGCTCGCAAGAGCAGTCATGCAGGAATGGGAAGTCCGTATACCCCTGACAATTGCTCCCCGTTACATAAGGAGTGATGAAAAACATCCAGCCATACAGGCTAATCCATTACTCAGTGCCATAGACCCGGGTTATAAATTTTCTTTGGATCTCTTACTTAAACCCGCTGTCCAGGTAACCAGTGTAAAACCTGATACTGAAGTAATTTATGAACCTGATGGGACAAGAATCAAATTCCAGGACAAAATCCCAGACAGGGACTTTGTACTCCACTGGACAACAAGTGGAGAGAAAAAGATGTTAACTGCATGGTCTGTTGATGACACTGAAAGTGGGCATCGCTATATAATCTCCCTTGTTAATCCTCCTGAAAAAATATACTTAAATACTATCCCAAGGGAAATTATCCTTGTCGTTGACCAGTCGGGTTCAATGAAAGGTTCAAAATGGGAGGCAGCGAAACGCAGTCTGTTTGCTTTTCTGGATACTCTATGTGATAATGATTTTTTCAATATATGCATATTTTCAGATAAAACTGCCTGGGCCAGTAAAAACCATTTTATGAAGACAAGTCTTGAAAATATTGAAAGTGCAAAGTCTTTTGTCAATAATATATCTCTATTCGGAGGTACCGAACTTGGTGTTGCCCTGGAGCAGGCGATAAATCAAAGACAGATTCAAGGTGAGTTTTCACGTCATATTGTTGTGATAACTGACGGTCAGGTTACAGACGAGTCAAGGATACTTTTATTGGCCGAATCCATGAAGATGAATTACAATTCAAGAAGGATCAGTGTGATAACTATCGACTCCTCGCCAAATGCATTCCTGACAACTGAGCTTGCCAGGCTCGGTGGTGGTGTTGCAAAATTTCTCACTGACAAGGCTGAAGTTGGAAAAGTCCTCAAAGAGATCCTTTTAAGCTGGCAACAACCTTTATTCTACGATGCAATTCTTAAAACAGATAGCCATTTCTTTGATGTCCCAGGTTTCAGACAATCTAAAAAAGGGATATCTAGTATTGATATAGGTGATATCCGGCCTGGAACACCAGTTTTTCTTTATGGAAGAACCTCACTTACGGGTGATGCGGTTAACCTCTCACTTATGTCTGCAAAGTCAGGTACAATTGGAGTTACAACTGCAATACCAGGAGATAATGCACTTTCATCATCCATTAAAATTTTATTCGGAGCCGCAAAGATACAGGCCCTTGAATTTATTCAAAAATCATTTGCTGATCCGGATAAGATCAGAGAACGATTGAAAACTGTGGGTTACGACTTAAAAATAGATGAAAATACAGCAGCCGTTTATCCCGAAAACAAAAAGAATTTTTTTGCAGATGAACTCAGGCACTTATTAATAGAGGAATCAATAAGATTTGGAGTTCCTTCAACACTTACTGCATTTATAGGAGTATCGGAAAAAAACGGAATTGTGCCTGATATCACTATTGCGGTCCCTAATACATTACCAGAAGGTTGGGACGAGGATGTATTTACTACAGCTAGTATAAAGATAATCGGTTGTGGAGGGGCAGGAAATAACACGATCAATAAGTTGTTTCATATGAAACCAAAAAAATTGGTACCCGATGGTCGCTTAATTATGAAGTCAAAATCAAGTAGGAACATTGATAGTGTAGCACATCCGTGTCCTCCTTATTCAGAATATAAATCATATCATAAAATTATCGATTTAATACAGACAAATGACGATAGGACTGTTCTATTTGATGGTTACCAGGTCAGTTCAGGGAATTTGAAAATCCGTATCGAAATTATATCAGCAGTATCATCGGAAAAAGGAGAAATAATAATCTTCCTTGACAATATTGAGATCGGGACCTGGAGACTATCTGACCTTCAAAAGGGAATGTATGAATACATCCTGAAAATGAAGATAAACACTCCAGGTATACTGAAAGGAGTTCTTTTTAACCTGGATGAGTGTTGGGATGGAAAATTTATTGAAGTGGATATTATGGTTGAAGCATAGAGTTGTCATTCGACAGGTAATTTGTTAATATCAGATCCTGGAACCTTTCAGTAAAATCCGAAGGAAAAACCCATAAAAATTTTTAAACTCGTTTATAACCTAAATTCATTAATTTTATTCCTAAGCTGTTCAATCATATCTGTTATTATGGATGTCGCACTCGCTATCTCTTCAGTTGCAGCACTCGATTCTTCCGAGTTTGCTGCAAGTGTTGACATCTGAACGAGGTTTGCAGAAATTGTCCCCCTGACCATCTCAATACTCTGGTTTACCCGGTTTGTCGCCTTTGCCTGACTTTCTGTCGCTTTTGAAATATCGGATATGCTGCCAGATGCAATCCCAGTATCATGAACTATTTGGTCAAGGCCCTGAATTGTTGTTTTTACTGCTGTAATTCCAGCAACAATCGCATTATATGCATTTTCAATTGACAATGCGGTCTTATTGCTGCCGTCCATCAGTCTCGTGATTACCTCTTCAATATTACGTGTTGCATCCCTGGACTCACCTGCGAGATTTTTAACTTCACCAGCTACTACAGCAAAGCCACGTCCGGCATCTCCGGCTCGGGCTGCTTCAATTGCGGCATTTAGCGCGAGAAGGTTTGTCTGGCTTGCAATATCTGATATCAAACGGACTATCTTTCCTATCTCTTTCATCTGGTTATTCAGGTCCCTTATCTGTTCTACTGAAACTTTTGAGACTTCTTCAACTACTTTCATCTGTTGAGTTGCATCATTGCCAAGCGCCTGGGCTTCAGACCCTGACTTCGCAACTTGTATCGTGATATCACGAACTTCAAGAGCACCGGCAGCTATCTCTTCAATGGATGCAGACATGTCTGATACATCTCTTCCTATATCTTCAAGTTCTTTTTTTTGTTCTGATATGTCGGCTGCTGCTTTTTCACTTGCTACTGCAGCACTTGTTGATGCCTCGGCAAGGTCTTTTGTATTATTACTGATGTCCTTTATTGATCTGTCAAGTGATTCTGTATCAGAAAGAATAACCTTGAGAACTGTGCGAAGATTACTTGTCATTAAGTTTAGATTATTTTTTACAATGGCAAGCGGGTCTTCAGGATGTACCTGTACTGATATTGTCAGGTTCTTCAATGCAAGCTCTTTCAGTGCAGAGGCAATCTCATCTATATTTGTGTCTAGCTTTTGCTGAAGCTTTTTAATGTTGGTCTCATCAAAATATACTGCGAGAATCTCATCGACTTCTCCTGATTCACTCACCATTGGGACATAGAAATATCTAAAATAAAAAGTTCCGTTTGGAGCTTCCATTTTAAAATTCCCTGATATTGTTTTGAGTGTTAATAAGGCATCTTTCAAACTTCCCCCTTCTCTTTCTGAAACACTGAAGTCAGTAATTTTCATCTGTAGAATCTGCTCAATAGAATAACCGGAAGTTTTTGACCATGCTTCATTTGCTTTTTTAATCTCCAGTTCTTTTCCCACGACAAACATCAGGGCAGGATTATTATCAATTATCCAGTCAGCTTTCTGTTTAAGTCTTATTATCTCTCTCTCCTGCTTTCTTTGTTCAGTCAGATCCTGAATAACAGTTATAAGAGAATCTTTACCATTATATTTGATTCTGTCAAGAATTACGCGACAATCCAGCAACCTCCCGTCAAATTTCTGATGGACCCAGTCAAATGATTCAGTAGCCCCGTCAATTGCATTCTTTAGATACTTAAGAGCCACAGTGTCAGATGGTGTACCATCAGGCTGGTTCTTTGGAGATAGAATAGAGGGAGGTTTTCCAATGATATCTTCTTTTAACCGGGCTCCAAACAGAGTTAGTGCAGATATATTTGCCTCAACAAAAACTCCATCAGTAATTACCAACATTGCGTAGGGAGTGGAATTAAATATCGTCTGCATATTCATTTTTGAAGTTTCCAGCTCGATTTCACGTTCTTTTTGAAGAGTAATATCCTCGAAAGCCACCATGATGGATAGAGTATTGTTATAAAGGAATGACTTCAGATTGACCCGAGCAAAAAAAGGCTTACCCTCAAGTGTAGAATGCTGCCACTCGAATACTTCATGAGAACCCTTCAAAGCACGTATTATAATGTCACGAGCTTTATCATTGGATGATAACCCGTCAGGTTGCGTGGAAGGTGATAAAATATCCGGAGGTTTACCAATGATATCTTCCCTCTTTTTTGCTTTGAAGATGTTAAACGCGGCTTCATTCGCCTCAACATAAACACCATTTGTAATAATAAGCATTGGATAAGGACAGTTGTCAAAAATTTCCTGGAGACCACTGGATTCATCTCCTTTATCTTCAGATTGTATGTTGTTCATAGTAATCTCACTCATGCTAACGATTAATTAAAAATCTTAAGGTCTTAAACAGTTTTATATTATATATGTAATGATACTATCTGATATAAGAGACATTAGGATAGGCATGACCAGCGATAACAGACGCTACCGAGATGCTCATTGTGTCAATTATCTACCAATTAGAACTCTGGCATCGACATAAGAGGACAGCACCATATTGATGAATATGGAACTCATATAAATAACCTGAATATTTGAGAACTTATGGAAATAATCAGTTTGAAACCGTTTCATACATTCTGTGTCGATGACCTTTTTTTTGTTATCAGGACGAGAACACTTTTTTATGACATTCTAGATGAGGGCGACTATATCTGGTTAAAAGAAAGAGAGGGTGTTTTTCAGACTGAAATAGCACCGGATGAAAAAGAAAGGCTTATACGTCTCAGGCTGATTGCAAGTCCTTCTGATCCTACTGATTCTTCGGGATACCTTGAGATCGATAAAAAAGCCTGGAATACAGCCCGCCCTTATCTCCTGCAATTAAAAGCGCTAGAACTTATGGTTACCCAGGAATGTAATATGGCCTGCATCTATTGTTATGGAAAAGAAGGCCGGTACGACAAAGGGGGGTATATGATTAGCGACACAGCGAGGAAGGCAGTTGACTGGTATCTTTCACAGAATCCTGATACTGAAGAGATATCAATTGGTTTTTTCGGTGGTGAACCGCTCCTGAATTTTCCTCTTATCCAGGAAGTTGTGTCATATGTAAAGGAAAAAGCTCCAGGGAAAAAGCTTCTTTTTGGTGTTACTACGAATGCCACCCTTTTAAACGACGAAATTATTGACTTTTTGAGAAATGAAGGGATTACACCGCTTATCAGTTTTGATGGCACACCTGAGTACCAAAGGCATAACCGAATCCTTAAGAACGGTCGCGATTCGCATGACATAGTAATACAGAATGTCAGGCGACTAATGAAGAAGATCCCGCAACTGCCTGCCTGTGCTACATTATGGGGCGATGCAGACGAGGAACTTGTGCTCCAGACGTTAAAAGATTATGGATTCACCAATTTCTGGACAAATCGAGCACGACCCTCTCTCCTTGATCTTCAGGAACCGAGTCTGGGACATGAAACCCTTATTCCAGAGAATGATACTGATCCTGCACAATGTTCTCCTGAAGAAGAAACAATGCAAAGACAGACATTTATCAGTTTGAAGGACAAGGTTAAAAAAACCCTGGAGGCAATGAAGGCCCGGGACACTGCAACGCTACGTGAACTGGTGAGACCGCGAGATATATCAAGGATGCTATCAGGTTGGCAGACCCATCTAAAGTACCAGTACTGTGGAGTCGGCAGATCGATGCTGACCGTTGCCGTGGATGGAAAGATATACCCCTGCCACTGTTTTATCGGCCTTGAAAAGTTCTGTCTCGGTTCAATTAACACCCCGGGACCGGTTCCCAGAAAATTCTTTGAAACTCATCAGATTGTTGAGAATAAAAAGTGTCAGCATTGTTTTGCCAGGTTTGCCTGTGGTGGATCCTGTGCATATGAAAATTATGGAGTAAATGGGGATATTTATCATCCAACACCTGAATACTGTGCAAAGAAGAAAGCATGGATTGAATTTGCTATTTACCTGGATAGTCAGATGAACAAAGAGGACAGGAAGTATCTATTAGAGAATGGCTTTGTGAGAAAAGAACTTAATATATTCGATCTTTTATAAATGATAAATCGGTTTTCCAGGATATTCACGCTTTATCCAGAAAATTTTTTCGAATGATGAGGCATATATTTAAAGATATTAGATATCATACGAAGTAATCGATAATTAAGACCATTCTTATAAAGGGATTCAATGGAAAATATCCGAATAAAACCGTTTCATGTTTTCACAATCGATAAAAGGTATTATGTCCTTAGGACCAGGTCTCTCTTTTATGATTGTATTAATGAAAGTGAATATTCATTCCTTTTAGAAAGAGAAGGAAAGATGGAGGCACTTGCTAATTCTGAAGAGATTGAATTATTTTACAGGTTCAGACTTATAGCGAGTCCGGATGATCCCCGGGATTACCCTGGATATCTTGAACTTGACAGGAAAGCATGGAAAACAGCACTACCTCATGTCCTCCAGCTAAGAACAATGGAACTTATGGTCACACAGGAATGTAACATGGCTTGTGTTTACTGCTATGGACAGGGAGGACATTATGGTGGTCGCGGTCACATGGACATCAGAACAGCTAAATTGGCAGTTGACTGGTTCATCCTTGAAGCTAAAGAGGCTCCTGAACTGACTTTCGTTTTTTTTGGCGGTGAACCTCTGCTGAATTTTTCATTAATCCGCGATATCGTCTCTTATGTAAAAGAAAAAGAACCAGGAAAGAAAGTTTCCTTTGGCCTTACCACAAATGCCACGCTGCTTAATGATGAGATAATAGATTTTTTTGTTGCTGAAGGAATTCGCCCACTCATAAGTTTTGATGGCCCTCCAGAGTACCAGAGAAATAATCGCATCATGAAGAATGGTAAGGACTCATATGAGCTGGTAATTGATAATATACGAAAATTGCAGGAAAAGATACCTGATTTACATGTCAGGGCTACATTATGGAAAGATGCTGATGAAAATCTTGTTTTAAAAGAACTAAAAAGGCTGGGATTTTCAGATTGTCAGGTAATTCCAGCAACTCCCTGTCTCCTGGAAATAGAGAATAAAAAAGATCCTGCAGATTTTTGCATGAAAACTGATATCGACGAATACAATTCCTCTGATAAAAAGGGAGTGAAAGAGGAGAGAATATACCTTGAAGAATACGAAAACCTTAAGGAACAGGTAAAGACAGCAGTATCAGCTTTGAAAAACCATAAATCAGATGTTTTAGTAGAAATTAAAAAAAACCGGAAGATCACTCGTATTTTATCTGGGTGGGAACCTTATAAAAAATATCAGTTCTGTGCTGTCGGAAGGTCAATGCTTGTTGTCGCAGTAGATGGGAAGATCTATCCATGCCACCGTTTTGTTGGTGCGGAAAAATTTTGTCTTGGTTCAATCCATACACAAGGACCTTGCAAAAGACTCTGTTTTGAATCTCACCAGCTCCTGGAAAACGCTGAATGCATAGAGTGTTTTGCACGGTTTGCGTGTGGAGGGTCCTGTGCATATGATAACCTTGTTCTTACAGGTAACATTTTTCATCCACCTGAGCATTCATGCGATATGATGAGAAAAGAGTCAGAGCTTGCAATCCATGTAGATAGCCTATACCAACCTGGAGACCGTGAATTTCTTGAGGAGGTCGGGATTCTGAAAAAAGGATCATGCATTTTTGATTTTTAATAAAACAAGGATAACAACCAGATAAAACAATTCGGAAGGTGATAGTGGAAGTATGAACCTGATTGAAAACAGTGTACTCAGGTCAGGTGACCCGTATTTATCAATTGATGAAATGTATGATGTCATTATTGTTGGTGCCGGTCTCTCAGGCCTGGCATCAGCATGGAAACTCAGAGACAAGAAAATTCTCCTCCTCGAAAAAGAAGCTAATACGGGTGGAAGAGTTGAAACAAGAATAAACGAAGGAGTGTGCTATGACGTAGGGGCTATCTTTGGATTTTCCCCAAAATATCTTCCTTTTTCATGCAGCCTTCCTGATTTAATAACTGAACCCTCCTGTATCGGTATCAGGTATAATGGAAAGACGATTTTAGGAGGTTCTGTTCAGGACTGCCTTGATGAGATAGACCCTTTCCTTTCGCTTCAGGCCCAGATTGCAATAGAACAACGAAGAATTAATTCAGACGATGAAGAATATCATCTGCTGAATGCTTTTTTCAAGGTTATCCATCCAGGTGAGATGAAAGATTATGTCGGAGAGCGTTACCGTGATGCCTGGTCGCTTCATGAAACCCGGCATTTTCAGGGAGGAAACAGAATTATTCCTGATTTATTTCTGGAACGGTTGAAGAAAGCAGGGATAGAACCAGTAACCGAAGCTTTAGTCACAAAGGTACTGAATCATAGGGAGAAAGTGTGCATTGAATTTGCTAAGAATGGAGTTTTATTCACTACTTATTCAAAAGCAGTAATTATTACTGTACCTTCTCCCTATGTACAAAATATTCTTCCGGTTATCCCTGATGATCTGAAATTATTTCTTGATTTAATCTGCTACAGGCCTGGTATTACTGTTGTGTTTGGGTTGAAAGGAGCGTTTATCAAGGATTTTTCATACATTGTAGTGCCGGACGGACCAATTAGCACTGTAATTAAACAGAACACAGGGAAGACAGGTTATAATCTTCTTGTCATCTATTATGCAGGACAAAAAGCAGATCTGGCCCTTGAGATGGATGATGATAAGATCCTTGCAGAGGCCTGGAGCACAATCTGTCTCCTTGAAATCGGGGAAATTAAACAATCTCACAAAATATTTCAGGATATAAAACGATGGGAAGCAGTCGGACCTGTTATAACAGAGGAAATGGTTAAAGAGTTTCGTCCGGAAGTATTAAGGCCATTTCCCGGAATTTATCTTGCAGGTGAGTGGGGGTTTGTTGAGAGAGAGAACCCTATGCCGTACGGAATGAGTGCTGCGGTTATATCTGGAATAAAACAAGCAGCAGCAGTAAGACGATTACATGGATTCGGTCCCGGTCCGGATACCTGGAATTACCGGTATCTAACTGATGTGTGGGTGTATGATCTCTTCAAAGAAACTCCCAGGTTTGTCAGGAAATATGAGGCGGGTAATATCGCTTTTTATGGGATAGTCCTTCAGGCCTCGCATGACAGAGACCTGAAAAAATACCTTATTGAAAATTCTCAGGAAGGATTATGGGAATACCAGAATGGTTTTGGCGTGACTGCTGAAGATACTCTCCCTGTCCTTGAAGGCCTTATCTCATGTAAATCTGATGACGGGTTTATTCGAAAAAGTGCAGAACAACTTATAAAGACCTGGTATAACGTAAAAGAAGGAGCATTTAACACGATTTGTAAGAGCGAAAATAAATACTGGCTTGGACCTTCCATTGATGCTACAGCCCATGCCGGGTATCTTCTGGGCCTCATTGATTCTGAAAGATACTCCCCTGTAATCTCTTCCTGTCGCATATTTGTTTCGAAAAATCAAAAAAATGACGGGTTATGGCAAGGCAAGTGGTTTCCTTCACAGATGATAACGACATTGTATGCAGTTCGTCTACTCATAGAGGGAGATGAATACGCAATTTCTTTAGTAGAACGGGCGACCAGTTCAGTACTATCCTCCTTTCGAAATGGAACGGTAAATTCTTCAGTCATTGATACCTCGGCAGCACTGTTAATCCTTAGCTTGTGGTACAATTCACCTTACGCAACAGGAAGTGTAATCTCACTAAAAGAGGTACGAACTGCATTAATTTCCGGAATAAGGTTTCTTAAACTGGCATGCCCGGAAGGACTCCACAAAGGAGGGGAACCTGTATTGTACTATCTTGTAAAGAAAACCAGGGAAAGAAGCCGGTTGTATCACTCTGTTGACAAAGGTCTTATAGCCGGGGCCTGGGCTGCCATTGCAATCAGGGAATCGGGGGTAATATAGCAGTTTAAATAATTTCACCTGACAAAAGTATTTATTTATCAGGCATACAATATCAGTCTATGAGTCTCGAAAGTGCACAGCAATTCCTACAAAAGATTAAAACAGATACCTCATTTACTGATTCTCTGAAGCAAACAAAATCCCTGGATAGAAAGCAGTTCATTACAAATGCAGGATTTGATTTTACTGATGCTGAATTGAAAGAGGCCAGGGAAAAAGTCACAGATGAAGAATTAACCGCTGTCGCTGGAGGGACCTGGCATCCTAATTGCTCAAATGATGGTCATTGTGGAAGAACATGTGAAAACCATAGTCCCTGTAACAAAGAACCATGTGAATTTTGAATAAACTGAAATTGATATTAAGAAGGAATTTATTTTCTTTTTATGTTGGGAAGTTAAAGAGAAAATTCTCCCATGATTTCTAACTTTTAATTATTGCCCGATTTGATTTTATTAAAGACAACCAAAACTATTTCCTTATCACGTACATAATAACCTTCCATGAGTCTTCTAAGTGCACAAAAATTCATGAAGAAGGTAAAAAACGATAAATCATTTGCGGATGCCCTGAAACTAACAAAAACAGAAGACCGAAAAAAGTTTATCACTGACGCAGGGTTTGATTTTACTGACGATGAGTTGAAACAGGCCAGGGAAGAGATATCAGATGAAGAATTAAATGCCGTTGCTGGAGGGACCTGGCATCCTAATTGCTCAAATGATGGTCATTGTGGAGTAACATGCGAAAAGCATGTTTGTAAAGATACTTGTCCAGTTGAATAATATCAGTTTATTATTCAAATGAATAGAAGATAGTAATCAATTAAATCTTATTAAAATGTACAAAACAAACCATAATATTTAACTATTTGGGAAAAGAATATCTTTCAATGAGTCTTCTGAGTGCAAAGCAGTTCATGGCAAAGGTCAAATCAGACCAGTCTTTTGCGGATACTCTTAAACAGACAAAACCAGTTGAAAGAAAGCAGTTCATATTGGATGCAGGATTTGATTTCACGGATGCTGAACTGAAAGAGGTTAGAGAAGAGGTGTCAGATGAAGAATTAACCGCTGTCGCAGGTGGGACCTGGCATCCAAGTTGCTCAAAGGACGGTCACTGTGGAAAATCATGCGAAAATCATGTTTGTAAAGATATACGTCCGACTTAATAAAATCAGATTATGATAGAAAATTAAGGAAGATATGAATCACTTAAATCGTAGCATGATTGATTAAAGAAAGAATCATAATCTTTAACTGGATAGGAAAAAAATATCATTCTATGAGTCTCGAAAGTGCAAAGCAGTTCATGACAAAGATCAAATCAGACCAATCTTTCGCGGATTCTCTGAAGGAGACAAAACCGCTGGATAGAAAGCAGTTTATTATGAATGCAGGATTTGATTTCACAGATGCTGAACTGAAAGAGGTCAGGGAAGAAGTTTCAGATGAAGAATTAGCCGATGTAGCTGGAGGGGCCTGGCATCCAAGTTGTTCAAAAGACGGTCACTGTGGAAAAGCATGTGAGAACCATACTCCCTGTGCAGACATTATTAGTTGATAGTCGAATAACAGGGGAGGGAAAAACCGAGGATGAGGCAAAGAAAAATATTGGCGAAGCTATCGAATTACACCTCAGCGCACTCGCACGTGATGGTATTCCCCTCTATCACCGTCCAGGTGTGAAAGAAACCTTTGTCGCAGTGGACATATGACGGACAGACTTCCTACCCAAGTTTGCCACTAAAAGAATAAGAGTGTTCCTGGTCTAATTGATTTATGCCCAAAAAACCAGGAACCTATGAAATTGTTCCCAACCTAAATATATCCTTTCCTATCGGAACAATTTATGCTGTTGAAAAGCTGTATCATGTTTTGAATTGCGGTGAAATATTCGGGAAACACAAGAAAAATGGAATAGATATCAATAAGCTATTAAAAGCCCTCGTCAGTTACAAATTGAATGATAATTTCAGCATAAAACGGGCTCATGAATGGATACACCGAGATGAAGTCCTTGAAATGTTTGACCTTGAATCATTAAGTGAAAGAACTCTTTATCGTATTCTAGAAACTCTCGGAGCAAACAAGGAACAGATTATTTCCGACATCCAAGACGTCATATTTGAAAGATATGATTTTGAGCATACTGACATCAATATGGACTGGACTAGTATTGTCCTGCATGGCAATGAAGCAAAACTCGGAAAGTACGGTTACAGTCGTGATCACCGACCTGATAAAAAACAGATTACTCTTGGTATCAGTGAACTTGCGGATCCGATAAACATCCCGGTTGGACTGACCATTGAACCAGGTAATACAAACGATCAGAAACACTTCGAAAAAACCTATCTCCAGATAAAAGATAGGCTAAAAAAAGACTCCCTTGTAATTTTTGATAAAGGCGCAAACAGTATCACAAATACTGCAATGATCCGGGCAGACAATCTGCAGTACATGACTGCAAAGAAGCTCAACAAAAGTGATGACCGAATAATTTCGAAATTTGACGAATACCATCCGGTTACAATTGACGAAGAAAAGGGGATTAAAGGGATTAAAATCGAAAAGCCCAACAGTATAAATTATCTTTACTTCTCAAAAAATCTTCAAAAAGAACAACTGGAATCAAGAGCGAGAAAAATATTGAGACAGATTCATGAAGCAAAGGCTATACAGGATAGCATAGATTGTGGGAAAAATCTACCAAAACGATTCAGGATTAATAACCTGCTAATCGATGTAGAATATTTCATCCAGACAAAACTTGTGGAACTTAGTGAAGAAGAGGCGGTTGAACTGCTCGAAGGAAAGATCATAACAGGCAGAGAGGGATTTTTTTGCTTGAAATCAAGTAAGAATTTGACACTTGAAGAAGCTCTTCTGACTTACCGAAAAAAAGACTCAATCGAGAAGATTTTCAACTCCCTGAAGAATGAGATTGAAATCAAACCATTGAGAGTATGGACTAATAATAGCATTTATGGGGCAACAATCATTGGTTTTATTGCTCAGTTATTCGTCTCGCTGATGAGATATGAAATATCTGACCTGAAGCATACAGCCACAAAATTCATCAAAAAATCTCTATCGAATTTGACAGTTACCGTGGACTCATGGGAACGGAAGACTAAAACGTATGTCTACTCCAACTTCGATGCTATTAACATGATGATTTTAAGGTCAAACTGGGGGGTTTCATGAGGTTATATGTGAAAAATTGATCGACTGTCAAATTGGTTTTCCTGACAAAAAATTGGTTGAGATAGTTTACACTTTCTACAGGTTAGTTGACCTAACTGGCAAACTTGGGTTCCTATCCTGTCCGGTAAGGAAGTAGTAAAAATCCTCGGTAAACTGGGTTATAAAATCAGCGACCAGAAAGGAAGTCATATCCATCTAATGCATCCAGTCAGACGCCCGCTGACTGTTCCCAATCATCCAGGGTTGCCCGTGGGACTTTGCGGATCATCATCAGGGATGCTGATTTAACGGTTGAAAAATTTTTAGAGTTGTTATAACTTCAGAATATTATTGAATAATGACTCATCGTCTCAACACGACACATATATTCTGTTCAGCAGGCCAGTGTGAGGGTACAGATTCCTTCCACAAGATCAATAGAATAATGGCCTCCTTTCATGTATCTCCTCACTCTACAGAAATTGTCAGCTTAGTCCTCACTTCTAAACGTACCTGAAATCTTTACATCACAGTATCATTAAGTCGAAAAAGGCCTCATAGCAGGCTTATGGACTGGTATTGGATTCAGGGAATGATGTATTAAGGTTAAGTTGTTTGAATGAACACACTCAACAAAAAACTATTTTTGTCATCAGATGCATAATAACCTTCCATGAGTCTCGATAGCGCAAAGCATTTCATAACAAAGATCAAATCAGACCAATCTTTCGCGGATTCCCTGAAGAAGACAAAACCGCTGGATAGAAAGCAGTTCATTACTAATGCAGGGTTTGATTTCACTGATGCTGAATTAAAAGAGGTCAGAGAAGAAATATCTGATGAAGAATTAAATGCAGTCGCTGGAGGAACCTGGCATCCTGATTGCACAACAGACGGCCATTGTGGAAAAGCATGCGAAAATAATGGGTGTACAAATCAATGTGAAATTCCATAATTTATTCGGAATGTTAACGCAGGATGTCATGACATGTATGTATAACGCAGCTAAAAGTATTTCCTTATCAAGTACATAATAACCTTCCATGAGTCTTGAGAGTGCACAACAATTCATGACAAAGGTAAAGTCCGATAAATCATTTGAAGATTCCTTAAAGCAAACAAAAACACAGGACCGGAAAAAGTTTATTGCGGAAGCTGGGTTTAATTTTACAGACGATGAATTAAAACAGGCGAGGGAAGAGGTATCTGATGAAGAATTAAACGCCGTTGCTGGAGGTACCTGGCATCCCACTTGTGGTAAGGACGGTCATTGCGGGCTCACCTGCGAAGATCAAGCTTGTCGTTATGATAAGTGTCCAAGCGACTGATACGATTTTTAGAAATCAACCCAAACAAGTATGAACTTGAACAACCACTAAGTCAAATTGATGTAATGTCATCTGCTCTCCAGGTCCTCTATTTGGACGAAAGAAAGGACCTTCTCTACATAGGTAAACGGTTATTAGAGGAATTCTTTGATTTTTTTGTTACTACTACTCCATTAGCACTCCGGGCATTAGTATTTCTGAATAAGGAAAATTTTGATGCGGTTATATCTGAGTACCTGATTTCGAGGATGAATGGCATCCGGTTCCTAATCAAATTACTGACAAAATTCGGGCAGATTCCGGTTATCCTGTTCTCCAGGAATGAGGCATGATTCAAGGTGTTGGTGTTGATAGTGATGTGGAGGAGCGGTGAAGGCACGAGGGCAGGGGACTAGAATGATAGCAGGAAAAAAAGGAAAGAATAAGAAGGAAGACAATGAGGCCTTCAAAAACGCTATAAGAGATGCTAAAGAGAAAGAAATTACCAAAACGATAGTAATCTCTCCTGACCTGAAAGTCCAGAACCTTGAAGAACTGATCCCCGAAATCCGAATCCATCAGGTCGAGCTCGAGGCACAGGCAGAAGAACTTAGACTGTCTCATCTCGCACTCGAAGATTCGCGGGATAAGTTCCTCGACCTCTACGAATTCGCCCCGCTCGGGTATCTCACATTAAACGACCGGGCACTGATTAAGGAGGTGAACCTCACTGGAGCAACGCTTCTTAGGGTTGAACGGAGCAATCTGGTCAACCATGGATTAGGACGTTTCATTGCTCCAGAATATCATGACACGTGGGACCAGTATTTCGTAAATATTCGGCAAAATATCGGAAAACATACCTGCACACTCAATCTCATACGGGCTGATGGTTCACTGTTTCCGGCATGGTTGGAGGGGATCATGCTTGTCGACGGTGAGGGGGTGATCACAGTTCGTATCGCGATAAGTGACATCAGCGAGCGTAAACGGGCAGAAGATGCTCAAATAGCATCAGAGATGCGGTATCGACGCCTCTTTGAGGCGGCACAGGACGGCATACTTATCCTCGATGCCGACACTGGGCAAATTGTAGATGCAAACCCATTTTTGATAAACCTGTTGGGATTCTCGCATGAACAGTTTCTTGGAAAAAAAATCTGGGAGATAGGGCTGTTCAAGGACATCATTGCCAACAAAGATAACTTCGAAGAATTGCAACAGAAGGAATATATCCGGTACGAAGATCTCCCGCTAGAAACCGCAGATGGACGGAAAATAGCCGTGGAGTTTGTCAGTAATGTGTATGAAGTTAACAATACAAGGGTCATCCAGTGCAATATTCGGGACAATACCGGGCGCAAACTTGCTGAAGAGGAACGCGCTCGTCTTGCCTCGATTATCGAGTATTCGGGAGATGCGATCATTGGTAAAACGCTGGATGGGACCATTACGAGCTGGAATACCGGTGCCGAACGGATCTACGGTTATTCTGCAGAAGAGATGCTCGGAGAGAGTATCTCGTTACTGGTACCGCAGGAAGTCCTTGACGACACCGGGTTAATTCTTGAACGGATCAGAAAAGGCGAACCGGTCGTCCGTTACGAAACCCTGCGCCGGAAGAAAGATGGCGGACTTATCAACGTGAACCTGACAGCATCCCAGATAAGAGATGCACAATACCATCTAATCGGGGTTTCTACCATTGCTCATGACATTACCGACAGAAAACTTGCTGAAGAGGCACAAATAGAATCAGAGATGCGGTATCGCCGCCTCTTTGAGGCGGCACAGGACGGCATTCTTATCCTCGATGCTGATACCGGGCAGATAGTCGAAGCGAACCCATTTTTGATAAACTTGTTGGGATTCTCGCGTGAACAGTTCCTTGGAAAAAAAATCTGGGAGATAGGGCTATTCAAGGACATTGTTGCCAACAAAGATAACTTCCAAGAATTGCAACGGGAGGAATATATCAGATACGAAGATCTACCACTAGAAACCGCAGATGGACGGAAGATAGCCGTGGAATTTGTCAGTAATGTCTATGAAGTAAACGATACGAAAGTTATCCAGTGCAACATAAGGGACATTACCGACAGAAAACTTGCTGAAGAGGCACAAATAGAATCAGAGATGCGGTATCGCCGCCTCTTTGAGACGGCACAGGACGGCATACTTATGCTCGATGCCGAAACCGGGCAGATAGTCGAAGCGAACCCATTTTTGGTAAAACTGTTGGGATTCTCACATGAACAATTCCTTGGAAAAAAAATCTGGGAGATTGGGTTGTTCAAGGACATCATTGCCAACAAAGATAACTTCCAAGAATTGCAACGGGAGGAATATATCAGATACGAAGATCTCCCGCTAGAAACTGCAGATGGACGGAAGATAGCCGTGGAATTCCTAAGTAATGTCTATGAAGTGAACAATACGAAGGTTATCCAGTGCAACATAAGGGACAATACCGAACGCAAAATTGCTGAAGAGTCACAAATAGAATCAGAGATGCGGTATCGACGACTCTTTGAGACAGCACAGGACGGCATACTTATGCTCGATGCTGATACCGGGCAGATAGTCGAAGTTAACCCTTTTTTGATAAAACTGTTGGGATTCTCGCGTGAACAGTTCCTTGGAAAAAAAATCTGGGAGATTGGGTTGTTCAAGGACATCATTGCCAACAAAGATAACTTCCAGGAATTGCAACGGGAGGAATATATCAGATACGAAGATCTACCACTAGAAACCGCAGATGGACGGAAGATAGCCGTGGAATTCCTAAGTAATGTCTATGAAGTGAACAATACGAAAGTTATCCAGTGCAACATACGGGACATTAACAAACGTAAACTGGTAGAAGAAGCGCTAAGCCAGAAAAACAAGGAACTGGATGGTTACTTTACAAACACGCTCGACCTGCTCTTTATCGCGGATAAAGATGGGCATTTCAGACGCCTGAACCGGGAATGGGAATTGGCTCTTGGGTACAGCCCTGCCGAACTGGAGGGGAAACAGTTCCTTGATTTTGTCCATCCTGACGATACAGAGGCGTCTCTTAATGCAATGTCTGAACTGAGTCAAGGTAAAATAGTCCTGCAATTCACTAACCGCTATCGTCACAGGTCCGGGTCATACCGGTGGATCGAGTGGCGTCTGTTTCCCGCAGGGGACCTTATCTATGCATCAGCACGAGATGTTACTGAACGAGAGATGATGACAGAGCTTGTCGAAAGATCGCTTGCCGAAAAAGAGACCCTCCTCAAAGAGATCCACCACCGGGTAAAAAATAATCTCCAGATAATTACAAGCATCCTGAACTTACAGATACGTAAGACTACGGATCTCCCTACTATAGAAGCTTTAAAGGACAGCCAGAACCGGGTACGTTCGATGGCACTAATCCATGAGCACTTGTATCGGGACAAAGACCTTTCCCATATCAACCTGGGAAACTATCTCCGTTCACTGGGATCAGGACTCTTCGATACGTACGAGGCAGCAAATCATGATATTCGGTTCGATCTTAATATCCTGGACATTTTTTTGGATATCAATACCTCCATTCCCCTCGGTCTTATTAGCAATGAACTTATCACCAACAGCTTAAAGTATGCATTTGTTGGGAAAAAAAGTGGGAAGATTACAGTTTCTGCATCAGAGAATCCGACTACCCTGACGTTCATTGTCGCCGACGATGGTGTAGGAATGCCACCTCATATCACGCTGAAGAAACAGAAGTCACTCGGGCTCAGGCTCGTGAATTCGCTGACCCGCCAGCTCCATGGCATCATGACAATCGACCGTTCTAATGGCACGAAGTTTGTGTTTTCAATTCCAAAAACGGATAAACCGAAAACCACGGATGGGTCTGCGAAATGACCAACGAGAGGGACATGCTTATCCTTATTACATAAGACAACAGTGAGGGTCTCATTGGCAGGGTTGTTTTTTGGAGAGGGTTACATCCACCAAGCGGCTTTCTCCCTGGTTCGCCGGCTGGTAATGCAGGACAGGTAGTATATTAAATCATAAGAGCAGGAGAATGGAATGTGTTTTCCGATTTACAGTTCCACGTGATAAGAGAACCAGAAAAATTAGACGAGAGGAAAATATGACTGAAAAGATAAGGATACTCGTTATCGAGGACGAAGCATTAGTAGCTGATGACATGAGTGAGATGCTTACCGAGATTGGGTACGAAGTCCCAGGCATTGCAGACACTGGTGAGGATGCGATTGCCTTAGCCTTTAAACACCTCCCTGACCTTATCCTGATGGACATCAACCTATTGGGCTCGATGGATGGGATAACGGCGGGAGGAGAGATTCGCTCGCGGTTGGGCATCCCTATAATTTATGTCACCGCTTTTGCCACCCAGGCGATCATTGACCGGGCGAAAAAGACGACACCGTCAGGCTATATCCTAAAGCCCTTCAACGAACGGCAGATCCAGACCACTATTGAGATTGCGCTCTATAACGCAGCGATCGAACGGCAACTCAAAGAACGCGACCAGACAATACGCACGCTCCTTAATACGGTTCCGGATGACCTGGTACTTATCAACAGCGAAAGAAAGATTATCGCAATCAATGAATCCATGGCAAAGAAACTGGGACAGATGCCTGATGCACTTGTCGGAAAGGTTATTGGGGACCTTCTCACCTCACCAGTTTTATCTGACATGCTTTCCCGGATAATCACATCCCCTATTACGGGAAGGTCGACATATTTCGAAGAGGAATGGAATAACCGATGGTTTGAGACAATGGTGTATCCTGTTGCCGACAGAACCGGAACTAATATTAGAATTGTCATTCAGTCTCACGACATTACTCACCGAAAACATCTGGACGAAAAATTAAAAGAAGAGGGGATCTCACAGATTGGAAAAAATATGGAACAGTTTCAGATTTTAAACGACCAGATCCGAAACCCTCTCCAGGTAATCAAGGGGTACCTGTCACTGGATCATACGAAATACGGTGATGCTATCAATAAACAGGTTGGAATTATTAACAACCTTGTGACCCAGCTTGATAAGGGCTGGCTTGAATCTGAAAAGGTCCAGCAGTTCTTCCTAAAACATCGCCCTATGTTCAATAAGTCCTTCCAGGAACAAAACGAGGAAGTTGATCTGCAATGAGTGTCATTTTACTTATAGACGACGATGATGACATTAGAGAAATTTTCACCCTTTTCCTAAACCTGGAAGGTCATATCATTCACTCGGCACCTGGAGGCAGGGAGGGTATCGAAATGCTTAGAACTGTGCACCCTGATATTATTCTACTTGATATTATGATGCCAGGGATGGACGGATGGGAGACACTCTGTGCAATAAAACAGGATCCAGGAACTCGAGCACTGGCTGTTTCGATGTGTTCCGGAAAATTACCAGATCTCAAGGAGATCAATCAGTATGGGAAATATATCGAGGATTATCTTGTAAAACCTCAGGAATTATCGGAACTCTCAAATATTCTGACGAGCATCATGGAACGTTTCATTAAATACACGACAGAAATTGAGAGCCTGAAAAATAAAATTTCAGATCACCACCTAATCGATGAGTTCTATAACTTTCAAAAAACACTTTACATGCTTGAAAAATTTTCCCGCTACTTTACTTCCGATTCGGAGGAGATCGAATTAGATATACATAGGTATAAAACCCGGATTCAGGAAATTCACGATTCCCAGGGGTATCCTTTTTTTCCTGGGCTATTGGAACTGAAACCCGGAATATAGGAACTCCTTTTAAATAAGATAAATATGATGCGAAAGTTATCTCATGAGTTCTCGTATAAAATCCCGATTTTGATCTCAGTCGTGTCCTACAGAGGAAAAAATAACAACATTCCATAATACTCTTTGAGAGATGATAACAATAATTAAACGCCTCCCGGGAGAGACTTATGGTAAGGTATAGGTAAGTGGCATGAAGGTTGAAGACCTGTTTAGCCGTGTTGCTTCAGTCGTGAACCAGCACCCGAAAGCAGTACTTACAATAATGATTGTGTTTGCCATAATTGCCATTGGCTGCATGACCATGATCCCTCCCCAGACCATGTCCGATGAGTACATGGACAAGCAGTCCCAGTCGGGTATCGTTTACAACCTATATAATAACAGGTACGGGCAGGATTCCTATGTCCTGTTGATAAAGGGGACGAGTGCTGCAAATCCGGAGCTCCTGAAAGATCTTCTAATTCTTGAAAAACAGGTAGGACGAATTAACCAGGTCAGTTCAGTTGAATCCATCGCTGATATTGTCGCTCAGAATAATTACGGTGTTATACCAGGTGATAGTGCCGGAATTCAGAAAATAATAGATAACCTACCGGAAGATACCAAAAAACAGTTTGTTCCTGACCCACAGACTGCCCTTGCATATGTATTTATTGATCAGGGCGTGTCAACTGACTTGTCCCAGAATATTGAGCCGTTTGTAGTTGCCACAATTGATCAGGCAACACTCCCACCCGCTGTTTCAATAGAACTGACTGGAAATACCCCGTACAATATCCAGATTGAGGACGCGATAATCAGGGAGTTCAATATCCTGATTATTGCATGCTTGGCTTTCATGCTCATTGTCAAGTACCTCCTTTACTCAAAGATTAGGTTCTGGATGCTTCCTGTGCTCCTCTTAAGCTTTGGCCTTTTTTATACGTTCGGGATTATGGGTATTCTCGGGATACCTGCGAATGATGGGGCTTTGGCGGCTTTCCCCATCCTCCTTGGACTCGGTATTGATTACGCGGTCCAGTTCCATTCGCGGTTTGACGATGAACGAAGGGAGAAGGACATGGCATCCGCTCTTACCGAGACACTCACAAAAACGGGTCCCGCTGTTCTCACCGCACTCGGAGCCACATCACTAGGTTTTATCGTGATGTTTATCTCCCCCATCCCAATGATACAGACCTTTGCCACGGTATCCATACTTGGAATAGTATGTTGCTTTTTCACCTCGCTTTTTGGTTTCGGAGTCTTTGCCCATTTGCTCAATTATGAACCAAAACCACCCGGCAGAGGAATATCGGACCTTATTGTATCTGCTTATGGCATAGGTCTTACATGGATTGCTACTCGTGTGGTGAAAATAGCAGGTCTTATTGTACTAATCTCGGTGGTCTTCGCATCAATAGGATTAGTCATGGACAAGGGAATTCCAGTTGATACATCCGAAGAGTCGTTTGCCCCTGCAAACCTGCCTGCACAGGTGGTCTCTAACGAGGTCCAGTCAGTAGCCGGATTGCTCACACCACTTCCTTTGTATGTAAGTGGACTTGATGCAAGTACTGTAAACGGGGTATTGTGGACTGATCGTATAAGTACACAACTTGTCGGCAATTACAACCAGATATCAAGCATTTCCAGTGTTTCAACTCTAGTCAGGTCTTTTAACAATGGCGAACTCCCTGTGAACCAGGTGGAACTTGACCGGGTCATTAGTACCATACCACGAGACCAGCTGAGCCCTTACGAACTTGATCACACTACCTCAGTTATCATGATTAACACCATCAATATGGGTGTCAACGAGCAACGGGCATTCTCTGACAACATTGTAAGGGAAATTAACTGGCTCGAACCCCCACCTGGTGCAGAGGTCGTCCCAACCGGCGACTTTACCCTCTATACCCTCCTTACGGACGAGATAGTTGAGAACAAGGACCTGATTACAATTTTTGGTTTTATACTTATATTCCTCTTCCTGCTTGTAGTCTACCGGAAAGGTGTAGCTTTGACCCCGCTTGTGCCGATCATGAGCGTTATCGGGTGGAACTCGCTTGCGATGATTGCACTGGGTCAGAGTTACAATATGCTTACAGCAGTACTTGGTTCCATGACCATTGGTGTGGGGTCAGAATATACCATTCTTGTCATGGAACGCTACCTTGAAGAATACGAAAAATCAGGTGACCGCCAAATGGCTATCCTGGAAGCGGTACGAAAGATCGGATCAGCAGTTATAGTCTCAGGTCTTGTCACAGCGGCCGGGTTTTCGGCACTTATGGTTTCCTCGTTCCCGATTCTGTCCGGGTTCGGACTTGGAACAGTGATTGTTGTCATCTTTTCCCTAATCGGGGCAATTGTGATAATGCCTGCCATGTTGACCCTTGCTGGGAAAATTGAAACGCTCCGGCCTTCAGGGCACTGAATTATTCAGGGAACGTTTCTGATATAATTTCCAGACTGCATAGATAAGGATTGCAAATATCCCTGCAATGATAATGAGGTAAACGGGATTTGAGAGTATTGCACCAGGACCTTCCTGTTTTTGAACCAGGATCCCAAAACTCATTTTTTCTGATAGCATGAGAGCTCCCAGTCCATCCTGATATTTCACCTCAGTATCAACATCATACTTTTTTCCTGCGATTGGCGACTTTGCAGAAATACGAAATTGTGCAGTTTTCGATTCTCCTGGACCAAGAATTCCAAATGAAACAGAATCACTCACAGGAATAATCACCTGGTTTCCAATAATTCGTGCCTGTGCGTTGATAGCTGGAGTGTCGCCGGTATTTCTATATGTTACATTTATTGTCTCTGTTGCCCCAGGTGAAATAGTCAGATCTTTCGTTATCGCTTCAATAACTGCACCCCTGGATACTGTAATACCCATATGGACCGGTTTTATTGTATGGATTATTCCATCAGCATCCCAATACTTACCATCGAGAACTGCAGGGTAAGACCCGGCGGCAGTATTCTCTTTTACCGCTATCCTCACCCGAACCGATGCAGTCTCATCCGGACCGAATCTTCCGAGATAAACGCCTTCATCAACCATTTGGAAAGTGATGTTGTCAGAAGGTGTAATTCCCAGGAGGACTTTATTTCCGGTCGCATATCCTGTATTTCTGACTTCCGCTATCACGTACCCCTGTGTACCAGGTACCATGTTTTCATATTTTTCACTGATTATTGATGGTTTGACTTCGCTCATGACAATGAGTCTTGCAGGGAGAGTCTGTACTTTTTGGTTGTAGAGCTTGTTTATCGATGAGTAACTGCTATCGGTCATGGGTATTGCATACACATAGTTGAAAGCCACCACGATTTGTATAGGATAGACACCCGGGGTCGCATTCTCGCGGACGGTCCCATAGATAGTGACCCTGGCCTCGTCCCACTGACCAATATCGCCGACAACAACAGGGAGAGTCTTTAATGTGACCGGGGCGTCTGCGGCATCCGGCGTTACGGTTACCCCCAGTGCTGTACTTGGGTCATACGCTCCTGCTGATAATCGCGGAGCAACCTGCATTGCCGTGTCTCTTCCTTTATTTGTGAGGAGAACACTCATTTGGAATGTATCACCCGGATAATACCTGGTATCGCCCTCTGTATGCGCAACTAGATCAGGTTGCGAACCTGTATCCAGGTAAGTGTAACTGATTGCAAACGCGGGTGTGCAGCAAAGGAAAAAAGAGAAGACCAGGCAGAAAATCAGGGTTAGCTGTAAACCTCCTCGTTTCACCTTGTGATTTTGACACGGAAAGGTCATAGAAACCGTCAATTTATCGCTCGTGTCTTCTTTCTCCTGTGCCAGAAATATGCTCCTCCCAGTATGATAACAATAAGCAGTAGGCCAATAATTATCCAGTTACCTGATTCTGGTTGCACATCTATAATCACAGGGATATTTTCAGTAACAAACGCGGTATTGTCGGAATTTGTGTATTGTATCTGTGAATTGACCGAATAGGCTTTTATTGTTGTTCCTTTGTCAGTTTTAACACTGAATACAGCTGTTGCCGATTGTCCTGGCAATAAGTCACCCAGGTACGCAGTGGCATCATCGCTTGAAAACGGGGCAATAACACTGATGCGGGCCTGTGCATTGTAAACGGTAGTATTCCCTGAATTCCTGTAGGTGGCACTTAGAATCCCTGTCTTTCCAGGGTAAAGTACTGATGGCGGGCCTGTACGTTCAAAACGTACTTTTTCCCCGAATTTTACCCCGGTGCTTATTGTTGGTGACTGGACGGTATTTCCTTCAAAGTCATTGTAAGTTGCATACATATCGAGCGGATAAAACTGTGTAGGGTCTGCATTTTCAGATACCGAGACTTTAAAGCGGGGCTCTGCAGTCCCGCCCGGAGGCAGGTCTCCGACATAAATCCCGTCACTGTATGGGACGACCGGGCTTCCGGCACTAGCTGCCAAAAAGATAGATGCCCGGTTACCCGTATCATTACCGGTATTCCGTATAGTAAACGTGACATACCCTTCACCGCCCGCATGGAGGTCCTTACTGTCGGTATTTTCCACCGAAATGTCGACCATCGGCTTTACTACGACATGAACCGGAAGAACGACCTTTTCATCCTTGAAATAATATTCAATATTGGTACTGCTCTGTTGTTCAACTACCGGGACATACTGGTAGGTGACGACCGCCTGCATCAGATAATGACCGGCCTTTGCGTCCTGCGGAACTTCGACCGTGAAATCGGCAGGGACTACCACTCCTGCCGGGATATCACCAACAGCCTGGGGATTTGACTTGACCTTCAGCGGGGCATTTCCTGGTAAAAGCATAACTGTCGCAAATTTCGCAGTCGTCGGGATATAATCAGGCTGAATAGTGTAATAATTATAAAATTCCATCGTGATTTTCCCTTTATTCTGAAGAACAAGCGGTATATCTGTTGTTGTCCCTGGGACTAACTCGTTACTTGAATCAAGAGATACGAAAAGTTCAGGCCCACCTGAAAAGTATTTTTCGCCTGCCTGGCAGGGAATGATACAAAACCCAGCCCCAGTACATAGAACAAGAAAAACCAATACTATTTGTCGCCAATCCCGATACCGCATATAAAGCGATTCTCCCATCTTTTATGGTATACGTGCAGAGTTTAAATTAATGTTACTGATATCAATATCATTGTAATTGTAGTCTTTTCAATAATGTTGTCAAAGTCGCGACCGGTGTTGTCACAGGTTGTCAAGAGGTGACAACTGATTTTCGCGAGAGTCATCGATTGATGAGGATGTGGAATCGAAGGGGAACACCAGGAACTTGATATGGCGGCTGTTCCAGGAGAATCCCGGTGCCTCGTATAGTGAGGTTGCGGAGAAAAGGCAGGCGGTGAGGGAGTCGGTGATGCGGAGTGAGGGGTGAAAGAAGGGTGAGTTATTGGGAATAATCACTCGATGGTTATTTGAAGATCTGAGCTGCCAGGTCAATGTCTTCTTCTTTGAGTGTCTTCCTTCCGGCATGGGTGGCCAGTTTAGTTGCTTCTTTTATCAGATTTCCGATGTACTCCTCTGCCTTCTCTATCAGCACTTTAGTTCCATCGCTTCCAACACACTCGGCTCCGTTGGCCTTTGCGATTCTGATTACTGCTGCACTAGGTAAATCTGCCATGAATTTAGCCTGAAATAGGGTTTGTTTTAAGAGGGATAAGATTATCGGGATGATCTTTTATTATGAGACCCTGATAATTATCAAAGTAAAGAGAAGAAGATTGTCTTGGCTGACCAGGATATTAAAAAAGGATAAAGAATCAGATTTTTTCTTAATGGAGGTGATCATAAACCACCTGAGTGAATGGATATCTTGCATAGATGGAGAAAGAGAATTAATAGCATAGTAGAGAACAGGTATTTACAAAAAGACAAAATTGCATGCTAGCTGATACTGATATTAAGAAGATTGTCGAACGGGTTGTCGCAATTGAACATCCTCAACAGGTTATTTTGTTTGGTTCGTATGCCTGTGGTGAACAGACAGAAGATTCAGATCTCGAACTTTTAGTTGTTTTTGAAAAGGTCTCTGAAAAAGGCCGGAAGATGGCTGAAGTACGTAATACAATTGGAAGGGTTGCACCAGGTATTGGAGTTGATATTCTTGTAAGTTCCATTAGTGAAATCGGCAATCCACCTATAGGTTCGACATTGTTTTTCAGTATTCGTGAAGGAAGGACGCTCTATGAGGCAGAATGAAGATGCGGAAATTTCTCTTCCAATTTAAATCCAAAGGCTTGCTTATCTGACTCCTTACGCTGTCACCATCAGATATGGCGGTGACGTGGGTGGTGCAATGAGCCAGGAAGAGGCGTGTGACCTAATGGATACCGTACTCTCATTTCTCAAAAAGCATCTTATTCCTATTGGGGAATTGCAGAGTGAAGGATCCGTTCCACTTTGTTCAGTGTCAAGAATCTTTTTCTTTCTCGTCTCTATCAGTTCATTTCCCTCTTTATGGCTCTAAAACTGAGTTGAATCCTAAATTCTGATAGATGTGTGTCCATGCATTACCACCGGTTATCTGTTTCGCAAGCTTCGAGGTCGTGATGGGTGTGTTGCGGTCTGATTTGCGGAGAGTTTCGCAAGGTTGTCAGGTAGTTTCGCATGACGTTGTCACCGACGCCGGTCGTATTGTCACAGCTTCCGGTGAGGTTGCGGAGAATAGGGAGGCGGTTGGGGCGTCGGTGATACAGATGAGGAGGGAGGGGTAAAAAGAAGGGTGATTTATTGGGGGTATTCTCTCAATGGTTATTTGAAGCTCTGAGCTGCCAAGTCAATGTCTTCTTCTTTGAGTGTCTTCCTTCCGGCATGGGTGGCCAATTTGGTTGCTTCTTTTGTTAGCTGGCCGATGTATTCCTCTGCTTTCTCTACCATCACTTTAACTGCATCGCTTCCCACACGCTCGGCCCCGATGGCCTTTGCGATTCTTATTACTGCTGCACTTGGTAATTCTGCCATAATTTTTGCCTAATAAAACATATCTTTTAGAATAGATAAGATTTCCGGCTTGGTTTTAAAAATTTTGATGTTAATAAGGTTATTTTGAATTCTTTCTTCTTCATCTCAATAAAATTCAAAATAACATGTGATAATTTATTCAGTCATTTTATCAACGTTTTTTTCCTAAATTGCAACTCGGTACTTTATTTGGCGTATGAATGTTCTATCCAACTTGTGACCATGAATTGTTTTAATTTTAGGTAATTTTTAATTTATTTCATAAACAATATAAAAATAATAATTGGCATTAGGTTCCTGACTTTTTAAATATTCATGCTCTGAAATGAAAAATTGAAAATCTGATACTAATTTTCCACCATATAAATGATTACTATAGGAACGGTTATAATTAGGTTGGAAGCCGTTTAATTATTTCTTGGTTTTGGGCAGAAATAAATTAAACCAAGAACACGCGTATTCTTTTATGGCAAAGTTTGGTAATAATTGAATCAACCGTGAAATAGCCATTGAAACTTAGATTTGAGGAATTTATCTAAATTTCTTATTTGTTTCTCTCTTTTTATTTCCTCACTTCAAATTCATCATCTTCTCGATTTCTGTTTTATTGTCAATGGCTATTTGAAGATTAGGGTCGATAGCAATGGCCTTTTTAAAGGCACTGAGAGCTTCTGGATATCGTTTCATACTCTTTAAAACAACGCCTTTATTATGCCAAGCTTGCTTTTGTGTTGGATCTAATAATATTGCATGATCGAAGGCACTGAGAGCTTCTGAATTTTTTCCCAGATAAATTAAAGCACTACCTTTGTCAATCCATGCACCTGTATTATTCGAGTCATAATATATTGCCTTGTCGAAAGCTTCTACTGCTTCTGAATATTTCTTAATTGAAATGAGGTTATTACCTAAATTTCTCCAGTTCATAGAACTATTAGGATTTAATTCTATTGCCTTAATATATGCATAATTAGCTCCTAGGTAATCGTGGTTAATTTGTTTTAGCGTGCCTTCCCTCTCCCAATCCAATTCAGTACCATTCCCGGGAACTGCCATTATAGCCGCTGAAAGGGTTGTGGCCTGTGGTAATTTTGTCGGAGTCATTGGTATCATGGGTTTTATTATATTACCAAAAGGGCCTGGTAGCACCCCCGTTGTGAACATTAATGCAATTATGATCAAAAAACCAGCTATCCCTAAAAGAATTTTGTAATGTGAAGTTAACTTAGGTTTAAGGAGATTTTTAGGTGGTGAGATAGGAGGAGGAGATTGAGATGTGAATTTTGATTTGGTATTCAATGAAGGTTTTTTATTATTTTGTTGAGTTTGACCATATAGAGCTAATACTTCAAATGCAAAAGCCGCTGCATTTTGTGCTGCAATTGGCTGCCACTTAGCATCATTTTCATCGTTTTTATCATCAATGAGATCAGAAATTCCCCTAATAAGAAGTGCATCAGGATTTTGATTTTTATGAATTGCTTGAAGGAATCCGACTCCTTCCATATCTACTGCAACAGCACTACTGCAATTTTGAGCAATAGATTTATAAAGATCTGATTTCGTTGAACTAATTACCTTTTCTCCGGATACCATGGGCTCTACAATTACGTTTATATTTTCTTTATTTTCTTTTCTGATTATTCTTTCAGTCCATTTTTTTCCCCTAATTACGTTTCTGGCAAGTTGTACCATGTCGTCTTTTGGGCGATATTCTTCTAAACGGAGTTTATAGTCATCATCTGCTTTTCCTGACTCATAACCAATTACTTTTTGCGGACAAACTAAATCTCCGTGAGAAACCTTTTTTATGCCACCAGCAATCCCAACAAAAAGGACAATGTCTGGATTATATTTGATTATACCTTGTGTTGTTTCTATTCCTGCAGCAGCATTAAGCATATCAGTTTCAACTAATACAATTTCCCAACAAATGTTATTCAAGGATATTATCCCAATATCATATTTATTGTCCTCATTTTTTATATCAGACAAATACTCGCTAATAGCAGCAAATTCAATAGGAATTGCAGTTAGTATGAGTGCACGAAATTTTGGAGTCAAATTTTCCCTCAGTATATTTTAGTTTTTATTTAGATCGCATTTGAATATAAGAAGGTATAATAAATTATATTAACTAATTTATTTCATATTTTTAATATTTATACCATACAGATTATGGGAAATTTTAGAGTGTATGACAATAAAATATTTACCATTCTAAGCATCCTTTTTTTAAATGAATTATCTCCCGTCAACAAATGCGATGAGAGTAAATGGACCAAATGCATGGAGGAATTTGAGCTGGAATTCAGTATGAATGAACCTCATCTTTTTTGGTATGCTTCATCCGAACATGATTTAAGAGCACTTCATTATTTTGCTGATAAATATCCTGCAATACGAGCACGAAGGATTGCAGTAGGAATAAAAGTCTCTTTATTATTGAATTTTGTTTGCAATGGGTCGAAAACTATAGAATTTTTTCCGGAAAAAACCAATCCTTCAAAAACTCTGACCATTGGTCAATGGGTGAAAAGTATTTTATTCCGTAAGGATAGGGGCTTTTTTAAATTTGATTCGTTTGCTAAAATAAATTCATACAGAGAGTTTTATTTGACTTGATTAAAAACAATTACAAAATCTCTAGTGGTTTCGATAAGCCTAGATGTCCCAGAAAAAATCTAAACGAAACTGATTGGACAGGACATTCATAAAGTCATTGAATCGATCCGATCATACAAACTTACCATTGATGCACGAGTGGCTGTCAAGTATTTCAATGATAGTAAAAAGAAAACAGAATCAACCGTAAATATGCGATTTATAGTAATATTTGACGAAAAAACTGACGAGTATCACACATACTTCACAAATATTCCTGAAAATGACCCTTTGGGAAAAGATATAGTGTCGTTGTATTATGCATGATGGATATTAAGAATCTCTTCAAGGAGTTAAAAAGTTAGGATCTTTTTAGACATATGAAATCAAAGAATGATGATATTACAGAAGTCTTCATTCAAATTTCAATTATAAGGTTGATTATTAGTAGGAAATTGTGTAACTATTCAGCCCTTTAAGTACATACTTTCAAAGGGGTCTGTTCAGTTAATTTATTAGATAGCAACTTACATTTTGTAATCCATGGATTTTTTTCAA